>Ga0180432_10000078_pt1 | contig 141150 bp, 121 predicted proteins | sample SS_ome_10_FD_132414 | JGI IMG/M metagenome (GOLD analysis project Ga0180432, IMG submission 132414) | Hypersaline lake sediment archaeal communities from the Salton Sea, California, USA - SS_1_MS_2 metaG | ecosystem: Environmental > Aquatic > Non-marine Saline and Alkaline > Hypersaline >... | reverse complement strand
TTTCTTCAAAAATTTTGTACATTTCTGTGTGGCCCTTCGGGCCGGCTGCTTCAGGCCTCAGGATCACATAGAAATGTGCTAAAATTTTCTTCAAAAATTTTGTACATTTCTGTGTGGCTGCCCAGCTTGGATTCGAACCAAGACTAGATGCTCCAGAGGCACCTGTGCTACCGTTACACTACCGGGCAACATTGGTTAGCCGGTTGGCCGGCTGACCACTCTCTCTAACCGCTCAATTACCTTCTTCCTGCCAAGAAGCTCCATCATCTCGAAGAGTCCGGCACCGACGGCCTTGCCGCTTATGGCGATTCTTGTGGGGTGAATTATCGCGGCTGGTTTTATGCTGTTTTTTTCGGCCGCGGACCTGCAGCTTTTTTCTATCCCCTCTTTGCTAAAATCGCTTAGTTTTTCCAGTTCTGATTTAAATTCCGCGAGCGCCTTTTTTGCCTTTTCGTCTTTCAGGTATTTATCCATTTTTTTTTGCGCGTCGCTATCAACAGGAAAATCGTCCGTGAAAAATCCCCGCGTAAGGACGGCGAATTCGCTAAGGGTGCGAAACCTCGTCTTGTACAGCTCCACGACTTTTTCAAGATAGGCCATCTCTTCTCCGGCCAATTTATTATTTTCCAATTTAAGTAAAGAGGCGAGATGCGCGGTTTTTTCCTTTTTTATATACTCCGAATTAATCCATTTCAATTTATCTATGCCGAACCTCGCCTGTACGTTGCCGAGATCCTTTATGTCAAAGATTTTCGCGGCCTCATCGAGCCCTATAATTTCCCTGTTTTCTCCCGGGGACCACCCCAGGAGTAAAAGATAGTTTGAAAGCGCTTCCGGCAAAAATCCTTCCTTTCTATATTCACATACCGCCACAGCGCCGTGGCGCTTGGAGAGTTTTGAGCCGTCTTTTCCCATCATGAGAGGCATGTGAGCGAACTCCGGCTTTTTAAATCCAAGCGCTTCGTAAAAAAGAAGCTGTTTCGGTGTGTTTGAGAGGTGGTCATCCCCCCTTATTATGTGTGTTATCCCCATTTCATTGTCATCTATTACACAGGCGAAGTTATACGCCGGAAAACCGTCTGATTTTATCAAAACCTGATCTTTTATGTCATCTGTGTTAAATTCTATTCCGCCGTGAATTATGTCATTCACCTTTATAACACGGGATTTACTGACCCTGTATATGATAGCTTCACCTTCCCTGTAAGCGAGCCCTTTATCAAGAAGCTTGACAGCGTAATCTTTATAAGAGGAAATCCGTTTCGACTGGTAAGCCGGCTCGTCGTCCCAGTCGATACCGAGCCACTTCAGGTCTTCGAGTATTTCCTCCAGGAACTTTTTTTCGGAACGCGCTTGATCCGTATCCTCTACACGCAGTAAAAATTTTCCGCCTGTATGACGGGCATAAAGCCAGTTAAAAAGAGCGGTTCTCGCGCTGCCCAGGTGAAGAAAACCCGTGGGGCTCGGAGCGAAACGGACGCGAATGTTTTCTTTCATGCTTAGTTTCTCCAGACACTTACGTGTGTGGTATCACTCGTGGTTCGTGTAATTCCCCATGCGTAAGCATGGGGTATCATTCTACCAGATTATATCCTAGTTTTATCGCTTCCTTATTGATAGAAACCAATTCTTTCTTCGAGGGCAATACCGCGCTCAATTCATCCAGTGCGTTTTTCAACGAAAATATTTTTTTAAGCCGGATGAAAGCGCCCGCGGCTATCATGTTAGCGACTTTTATATTTCCAAGTTCCGAGGCAAGCTTTGTCAACGGAAAAGCCGCTATCTTCACCGCCCTTTTCTCCACAATCTTTTCGGCCATCGAGGTATTAATTATTAAAAGCCCCTTTTTTTCCACCCTGTCCATGAATTTTAACATGGATGGCTTATTCATCACGATACAGGTGGTGGGATTTGAGACTATCGGCGAAGATATTCCGCCGTCGCTTATGTGAACCATGGAATGCGCCGTGCCTCCTCTTACTTCGGCGCCGTAAGAAGGCATCCATGTCACGCGATACCCGTTTTTCATGCCCACCTGAGCCAAAAGTTTACCCAGGAGCATCACGCCCTGCCCTCCGAAACCCGCGCATATTATTTGTTCGTGCATAAAAACATCCGTTAAACCGCGGTGGCTTTTTTTTACCCTTTGATCACCCGCAAAGGGTATGCCTTTATTACTTCGTTTTCAATCCTTTTACACGCCTCTATCGGCGCGAGGCCCCAGTAGGTCGGGCACATCGCGAGAACCTCGACCATGGAAAATCCCTCGTTTCTCATCTGGACTTCGAACGCTTTTTTTATCGCCTTCTTTGTTTTTAAAACATGCGCGGGTTCGTGTATGGAAGTCCTCTCGACATACCGGGCCCCGTCAAGTATCGCTATCATTTCGGAAATTTTAAGCGGGCTGCCGTCTCTTATTTTGTTTCGCCCAAGAAGCGTGGTCTGGGTTTTTTGTTTTAATAAAGTAGTCGGCGCCATCTGGCCTCCCGTCATACCGTAAACACCGTTATTTACGAATATCACTGTCAGGTTCTCTCCCCTGTTTGCCGCATGTATTATCTCGGCAGTACCTATGGCCGCGAGATCGCCGTCGCCCTGATACGTAAAAACGATCCTGTCCGGCAAAACCCTTTTTATGCCCGTCGCCACAGCCGGCGTCCTTCCGTGCGGGGCTTCCGCGGTATCAAATGTCCAATAATCGTAAGCTATGACAGCGCAGCCAACGGGCGCTATCGCGATGGTTTTTTCTTTTATGCCAAGTTCGTCTATGACCTCACATACAACCCTGTGTAAAATTCCATGCCCGCAGCCGGGGCAATAATGGGTCGCCCCGGGCGTCATCGATTTCGGTATGCCAAATACTTTTTTTTCCATAATGTTTTTTATAGTTTAAGCCCTAAAACCTTGGCGATTATTTCTTCCTCTTCCGGGATCCCGCCGCCTGTCCTTCCGAAAAAGTGCACCCTTTCATCATCCCCTACGGCAAGCCTGACATCTTCCACCATTTGTCCGGCGCTCATTTCAACCGCTAAAAATCTTGTCTTCCCGGTATCAAGCGATTTTACCGCTTTGTAAGGAAATGGCCACAGCGTTACCGGCCGTATCAAGCCGATATTCAGTTTATTTTTCAGCCTGTCAACGCAGCTTTTCGCCACCCGGGCCATTGAGCCGTAAGCGACGATTATTATATCCGCCTTTTTTGTTTTATAGTTTTCGGACCTGGTCTCTGATTTTCGTATTGTGTTAAATTTTTTCTGGAGCTTTTTATTATGCTCCTCCAGAACGCCTTCTCCGATAAAGAAACTTCTTACTATATTCGGCTTCCTGCCCCTTGCGCCCGTTAAGGCCCATGGCTTCATTTTTTGCCCGCCACCGCGCGCTGTTCGCCCCTGTTTTATCGCGACCGGCTCCATCATCTGCCCCAGCATGCCGTCCCCGAGAATCATAACAGGCGTCCTGTATTTATCCGCTAAATCAAACGCTTCCCGCGTAAAATCAAACATCTCCTGGCAGGAAGCAGGCGCCAGGACAATAATTCTGTAATCGCCGTGTCCGCCGCCTTTAGTTGCCTGAAAATAATCCGCCTGGCTCGGCGCGATGTTCCCCAGGCCCGGGCCACCCCGCATTATATTCACGATAACCGCGGGAAGTTCGGCCCCCGCTAAATAGGAAATCCCTTCCTGTTTCAGGCTTATCCCTGGGCTGGAAGAAGTGGTTATCGCCCTTTGGCCCGCGCAAGAAGCGCCAAAAACCATGTTTATGGCGGCCAATTCGCTTTCGGCCTGTATAAAAATACCTTTTACCTCATCCATTCTTTTTGACATGTACGCTGTCAACTCGTTCTGCGGCGTAATCGGATAGCCCGCGTAAAAACGGCATCCGGCCTGAACCGCCCCTTCACCGCAAGCCTCATTACCGGTTATCAAAATATAATTTTTTTTCTTCATTTTTTCGGACAATCCATTTTCGCGCCGCTTTTTTCAATCAGCGACGGCGTCTTTTTATCGATATACCTCAATACACACCTCGGGACACATTATAGCGCACATACTGCAGCCGGTACACGCGCCTTTATTTTTTCTAACCTTATATTCCACGTAATGTATTCCTTTTTTATTTAAATCCTCGGCCTGGGTAATGAGCCCGCGCGGGCAAACCGACACGCATAGCATGCATCCCTTGCATTTGTCTTTATCGATCTTTATGTACGGCATATTTATATTCTCCGTCTGAAAACACGGCGGCTGACTATCCGAACATCTCGCGTTTTATCGTTTCGCAGATCTCGTCCGCGGTAAGATGATATTCCTTGAGAAGCTGTTCCCTTTTGCCGTGCGTTATAAAATGATCCGGGAGCCCTATTCTTTCCAATGAAATATTTTTGATATTTTCCCTTTCCAGAAATTCCAGGATCGCGCTTCCGAATCCTCCGCTAACAACGCCTTCTTCGAGAGTTACGATCTTTTTAACGCGCTTTGTTACATTTTCAATCATTTCCTTGTCGATTGGTTTTACGAATCGCGCGTTTACTACGGTTGCCTCTATGCCCCCGGAGGATAAAAGGTCGGCCGCTTTTACCGCGATTGACACCATGCTTCCCAGGGCAAAAATCGCGACGTCACGGCCTTCTCTCAAAAGCTCTGCCTTGCCTGTTTCTATGCGGTGAAAACTCGAGCCCGAAAGATGCGAAACGCCGCTTCCCTTAGGATACCTTATCGCGGCCGGTTTTCCAAGTTTTATCGCGAATTCCAGCATCGCCTTCAGTTCCAGAGCGTCTCTCGGCGCCATGAGAACAAAATTTGGGATATGCCTCAAATACGCTATATCGAATACGCCGTGATGCGTCGGGCCGTCTTCGCCCGAAAACCCCGCCCTGTCAAGGCAAAATACAACAGGCAGGCCCTGAAGGCTCACGTCGTGTATGATCTGGTCATATCCCCTTTGCAAAAATGTGGAATAAATGGCCACAACCGGTTTTAAACCTTCCCTGGCAAGCCCCGCGCTGAAAGTAACGGCGTGTTCTTCCGCTATGCCGACATCATAGAATCTTTCGGGGAATTTACGGGAAAATTCCGAAAGGCCGGTTCCATCCGGCATCGCGGCGGTTACAGCTACGATTTTCCTGTCTTTTTCGGCAAGTTCAACAATTTTTTGCGAAAAAGCTTCTGTAAAACTCTCGGGCTTTTTCATGCCGGAAAACCTGCCTGTGTTTTTTTCGAACGGCCCGGGCCCGTGATAAAGGCTCGGTTTTTTTTCCGCGAATCCGTATCCCTTGCCTTTTTTTGTAAGCACATGCACGATTATCGGTTCCCGCAGGCGCGTAAAGGCCCTGAACCTGGATATTAATTCTTTTATATTGTGCCCGTCGATTGGGCCGAAATACCTTAATCCGAATCCTTCAAAAAACATCCCGGGTAAAAATAAATTTTTAAGTGTTTCTTCGAGCCGCTTTGCCGCTTTAAATGCCTTGAACCCGAAAAACGGGATCCTCTTCACAAGAATCTGCATACGGCGCCTCGCCCTGTTATAAGCGGGGTTTGATATGATTTTATTCAGATACCGGCTTAAACCGCCGACACTTTTTGAAATAGAAAGCTCGTTATCATTCAAGATGATCATGACATCTTTCTTAAGATGTCCCGCGTGATTAAGGGCCTCCAATGCCATTCCATTGGCAAGCGAGGCGTCTCCTATGACAGCTATTACCTTACCTGTTTTGTTTTTCAGGTCACGGGCGCACGCGAGCCCAAGGGCCGCGGACACGGATGTAGCGCTATGCCCGCAGGTAAATATGTCATATTTGCTTTCGGCGCGCGATGGAAAACCGCTTATACCCCCGAGTTGTCTTAGGGTTTCAAAGGTGTCTTTTCTGCCTGTTAAAATTTTATGGGAATAGGCCTGATGGCCCACGTCCCAGATAATCTTATCCCTTGGCATGTCATAACAGTAATGCAGCGCGATAGCGAGCTCCACAGCCCCAAGGCTCGAAGCGAGGTGCCCACCTGTTTTTGAAACAATATTTATTATCAACTCCCTCATTTCCCCCGCAAGGACAGGTAAATCTGTTACCGGAATTTTCTTGAGATCCTGGGGCGAATTGATTTTATCAATAAATTTTCGCATATACTTTATCCGCGATATAGCGTAACACCTCGGTTTTTTTTCCGAGGCCTTTGATCGTTTTTTTCGCTTTTGAAATAAAAAATTTTACCCTGGCCCGCATCATATCCAGTGCCCGGCCGGAAACACGGCAATCTTTGATATCATCGGCGATTTGAAAAGCGCGGCCCAGGTTTTTTCCGTATTCGCGCATCCTTTTTACGTTTTCTTTTTTACTCCCGGCCAGGGCCGCCCCCAGCTCACAGGATACTGCCATTATGGCGGCTGTTTTCATCGTGTCAATTTTGTTTTTACGGGCCCTGGCGGGCCGTGTGAGATCTCCGCAGGCAAGCTCAAGCGCCTGCCCGCCTATCATGCCGCGGGATCCTATCGCGCCCGATAAAAGGGCCGCCGCTTTCGGGGACCATTTTTTGTTTGTTTCCGATATTATCCCGAAAGCGAGATTCAAAAGGGCGTCGCCCGCGAGTATCGCGAGGGCTTCGCCGAATTTCTTATGGCACGCCGGTTTCCCCCTTCTAATGTCGTCGTTATCCATCGCCGGCAGGTCATCGTGGATAAGAGAAAAATTGTGGACGAGTTCGATCGCGCAGGCGAATGGCACTGTCGATTTTATGTTGCCTCCGAGCGCCCTGGCGGATTCTATCAATAATACGGGCCTTAATCTTTTGCCGCCGCTTAAAACGGCATACCGCATTGCCCTCGAAAGAATTGCCGGTGCCTTGTTTTTGCCTAACTGCCTTTTTAACGCTCTATTTACGAGCGCGCGATCGCCTTTGATAAGCGCTTCGCTTTTACTGCCTTTTCCTTTTCGCACCCTCGCCCTCAAAAGGTTCTATTTTAATCTTTCCCTCTTTTGTTTTTACCAGTATTTCTATTTTTTTTCGCGCCTCGGCGAGTTTTTTCTGGCAAAGCCGGATAAGCTTCACCCCTTCTTCGTATTTCGCCAGAGAAGCGTCCAGCGATAGCCCCCCGCCTTCAAGATCGCTTACGGCTGTTTCCAGTTTTTTCAGCGCTTCTTCGAATTTTACCTCTGCCATGCTTCCTCCTCAACCCTGCTGAATATTTCTCCTTTATCCAATTTTGTTTTGATAAGGTCGCCCTTTTTCAGCATTTCAGCATCTTTTACGATTGTCCCGTCTTTTTCTTTCATTGTAATGCTGTAGCCGCGTTTAAGAATCGCCAACGGGCTTAACGCCTCTATCTTTCCGATAAGTGTATTCAAAAGTTCTTTCTTGAATTTCAAGATATAATCGCCGCGGAGGGCGAGTTTCTCCGCCAGGTCGTCGAGTTCCTGTTGATACTGAAATACGGCATTAAAGGGTTCCTTAAAGACGTATCTTTGTTCCAGTCCCTCTATTTTTTCGGATAAAAATTCAAGTTTTGAGGCAAGCGTGCTTTTCATGCGTTCTGAATACCCCTTCAAGGCCGCGAGAAGGTCCTCTTTTTTGGGGATAACGAGCTCCGCGGCGGCTGAGGGCGTGGGCGCCCTGAAATCACTCACGAAATCGCTTATTGTGTAATCTACCTCGTGTCCGACGGCGCTTATTACCGGCGCTTTTGAGCGGCAAATAGCCCTCGCGACTATTTCCTCGTTGAAAGGCCAGAGGTCCTCCAGGCTTCCCCCGCCGCGGCCAAGTATGACAACGTCCACGTTCTTCAGCTTGTTAAAAAGATCCAACGCCGCCTCTATTTCGTTTTTGGCCATATCGCCCTGGACCCTTACCGGATTCAGAATAATTTCTATATTTGAAAATCTCCGATTTACTATGTTTAGTATATCCCTTATAGCCGCCCCCGTGGGAGAGGTAATAACGCCAACGCGCCGCGGCAAATACGGAATTGGCCTTTTTCTCGCTTCGTCAAACAGGCCTTCTTTTCGTAATTTTTCCTTCAGTTGCTCGAAAGCGATCCCGAGCGCGCCGGCTCCTTTTGGTTCGATTTTATGTACATAAAGCTGATACTGGCCTCTTTTGTCGTAAACACTTATTTTCCCGAAACACAAAACATGCATGCCATTTTTTATCTCGAACTTAAGTTTAATGTTGGTTCCTCTGAATAAAACCGAAGAGAGGGTGCTGGCTTTATCCCTTATGCTGAAATACATGTGCCCGGAGGTGTGATTTATGAAGTTCGCCACCTCGCCTTCAACCCACACGGTTCCGAAATTATCCTCGAGAATAGCGCGGATATCGCGGGTAATCTCGCTTACCGTATAAACGTGTTTTGTTTTTAATTTTTCCATTTTTTCCGCACGCGGGTTATGGCGCTTGCTTTTCCTGTTTTTCCGTCAAAATCCACCAACACGGCATTCATCCATATGTCGCGCTCAGCCATCTCGAACCTCACCGGCATTTGCGTAAGAAAGCGCGTAAGAATCTGTTCCTTTTTTCTTCCTATCACGGAATCAAATGGCCCTGTCATGCCTGTATCCGTTATAAAGGCGGTGCCCTCGGGAAGAATTTTTTCATCCGCTGTCTGGACGTGCGTATGCGTTCCCATTACGGCCGTAACAAGGCCGTCGAGATACCAGCCCAGGGCGATTTTCTCGCTTGTCGCTTCGGCATGCATATCAACAAATATATTGGGCGTGATCTTTCTTATTTTTTCAATTTCCGCGCGGGACGTCCTGAAAGGGCATTCCACCGCCTGCATAAACGTGCGGCCGAGAAGGTTTAAAACTCCGATTTTCACGCCTCCGGGCGTTTCTATAATCGTGGAACCGGAGCCGGGCGTCTCCCGGGGGTAATTCAGCGGCCTTAATACCCTGCTGTCATCCAAGAGGATTTCCGTTACCTCTTTTCTTTTCCATATGTGGTCACCGCTCGTAATAACGTCTACGCCATAGCCCTCCAGTTCCCGGGCTATAGCGGGAGTAATCCCACTGCCACCGGCGGCGTTTTCGGCGTTCGCGATAACACAGTCTACCTTATCTTTCCTGACGATTCCGGGAACAAGATTTTTTATGGCTCCTCTTCCCGGGCTTCCTACTATATCGCCGATAAAAAGTACTCTCATTAATGTTTTCCTTATAATCGCGGGTTTTGCCTTTTTGTAGTGAATAATTTTATTTCGCGTACTCAATCGCCCGCGTTTCCCGTATCACCGTTACCTTGATCTGGCCCGGATACTCAAGCCCTTCCTCGATTTTCTTCCTTATGTCCCTCGCCAAAACGGATGCCTGCGCGTCATCAAGGGCCTCCGGTTTTACCATGATGCGCACTTCCCTGCCGGCCTGAATGGCGTACGATTTTTCAACCCCTTTGAATGAATTCGCGATTCCTTCCAGGTTTTCAAGGCGTTTTATGTAGGTTTCAAGAGTTTCTCTTCTCGCGCCGGGCCTTGTGGCGCTTACGGCATCCGCGGCCTGGACCAGAACAGCCAGAAGCGTCCTTGCCTCGATATCCCGGTGGTGAGCCTCGATAGCGTGAATAATCCCGTCGGATTCGCCGAATTTTCTCGCTATGTCAGAACCGATTTTCGCGTGAGTACCTTCAACCTCGTGGCTGACGGCTTTTCCAATATCATGCAATAAACCTATTCGTTTTGCAAGCTTAAAATCAAGCTTCAATTCGCCGGCCATGACCCCCATGATATAGGCGACTTCTTTCGAATGTTGAAGAACATTCTGGCCATAACTTGTCCTGTATTTTAACCTGCCCAGGAGCTTAATAAGCTCCGGATGTATGCCATGCAGGCCCACGTCAAAAATGGCCTTTTCGCCTTCTTCTCTTATGGAGGCGTCCATTTCCTTCTTCGCCTTCGCGACAACTTCCTCTATACGCGCGGGATGGATTCTGCCGTCCTCTATAAGCTTCTCCAGCGCCATTCTCGCTATTTGCCTCCTTACCATGTCAAATCCCGAAAGAATCACGGCTTCAGGGGTATCGTCGATAATTACGTCGATGCCTGTCGCCATCTCGAGCGCGCGGATATTCCTGCCTTCCCTGCCGATAATTCTTCCCTTCATCTCATCGGTAGGCAAATGGACAACACTGATGGTTGTTTCCACAGTATGGTCCGCCGCGCACTTCTGGATAGCCAGCCCCACTATCTTACGCGCTTCCTTGTCGGCCTTCACCCTGGTTTCTTCTTCTATCCTTTTAACCGTATAGGCGGCTTCCTGCTTGACGTCGTTTTCGAGCCTTTTCATCAATATACGCTTGGCCTCATCCACGGTCATGCCGGAAACTTCCTGTAGCCGCTCTTTTTCCTCCTGTAAAAGACGCGAGAGGTCCTGATCCTTTTTATTTATCTCTTTTTCCTTTGAGCGCAGGTGAGCGCCCCTGGATTCCATATCTTTTTCTTTCTTTTCCAGCAGATCAATCCTTCTGTCAAGGCTTTCCTCGCGCTGGGTAAGCCTTCTCTCAAAACCGCCTATTTCCCTGCGCCTCTCTTTTGATTCTTTTTCGAAGTCGGCCCTCATCTTCAACAAGAGATCTTTAGCCTCGAGCTGGGCCTCCCTCCTTCTGGATTCGGCTTCGTTTTTCGCGGTTTCGACAATGGCTTTCGCCCTTTCCTCGGCGAGTTTTACTTTCATCCGGGCCGTGTATTTACGCAGCACAAATCCGATTATAAAAAAGAAAAGGGCGCCTAAAATGCCGAATCCGGCGAAAATAATAGTCATCTTATCCATATTGAATTACCTCCTTTAATCAGATCCGAGTTGCCGTTATGAACAACCGGATTGAATTCTTGACATTTTTCACATGAAAATTCGCGGAATCAATCCGGCTTTACAAGTTCGTTAATCAGTGATAATCTTAGAGACGGGAATATCGTGCGAGTCTTTCGGTAGGTCTTTTACTATCTGGAAATCGAAAGCCAGCCCTATTATTATTTTCCCGGGGGACAGCTTTTTCAAAAATCTGTCATAATAGCCCTTGCCCCTGCCGAGGCGGCCATTTTGCGTATCAAACGCGACCCCCGGAACAACCACAAGGCCTATCCTGCCGATATCTGCCTCCGGAATTTCTTTCCGTGGCTCGTAAATACCGTAGGACCCTTTTTCCAAATCCGTATGTCGATCTCTTATTTCTTTCGCAACAAACGTTTTTTGACTCGCGCATCGCGGCAATGCCACTTTCTTTCCCGTTCTCAATGCCTCATCTATCATCCGTGTGGTATTTACTTCATTTTGTTTCGAGGCATAAAACATTATTAATTCGGCTTTTTTGAATTCAGGCAGTGAAAAAAGCTTTTTCTTTATTACAGCGCTTTTTCTTAAGGCCTCTTCGCCCGCCTGGCTATTTAATTTTTCCAGTATCTCCTTTCTGACCTGTTTCTTTGTTTTTATCATTTAAATTATACACCAGACACGGTGTTTTTTCCAGCAGTTTTTACAACACTGTATTAGCGCGAATTTCCGTATATATCGTGTAAAAATCTTACCCTATTTTAACAGTTCTTTAATATCCCGGACGAAAACCTCTTTTGGCCTTAAACCTATGTATCTTCCGGCAATATTAAAATCCCTGTTTATTATAACCGTTACCGGTATCCCGGGCATAGGGCCGTAAAGCCGGCTCACCGCGCCATTATCCATTGCTATGGTAAAATCGAGATTTTTCGCGCTGGCGAATTCTTTTATTCTCTGAGCGTTTTCCCTGCCGACGTTTACGGCTATTATCTTGACTCTATCCGGGTATTCTTTTTGTATTGTATCAAAGTCCGGCATTTCCATGCTGCACGGACGGCACCATGTGGCGAAAAAATTCAGCACTATCACCTTGCCGGAATAATCCGACAACCTGAAACTATTGCCTTTCATATCTCTTAACTCAAAATCCATCGCTCTCTCGGATCCGGCTATTTCGGCCCGGCTATTTCCGCAGCCGGCCGCGGCCATCGCCAGGAATACCGCCGCCAAAAAAACAGTTATTCTCTTCATTATATACCCCTCCCTGCCATGAGCAAAATTCCGAAAATTATCAAAACAATTCCTGTGGCAATTTTGATCCACCGGATGTATTTTCCGATTTTTTTAACATACGACAGAATTGTATTGACTAAAATCGCCGATAGAAAAAAAGGTATTCCCATTCCTATTGAAAAAGCGCCGAGAAGTTTTATCCCGGTTTCCGCGCTTTTCGCGTTTGAAGCGTAAATAAGTATTGAGCCGAGAATCGGCCCTATACACGGCGTCCACGCCGCCGCAAATACCGCCCCCAGGGTGATTGAGCCTAAAAATGAAATACTTTTTTTCTTGTAAGAAATTTTTTTTTCACCCGATAGGGCCGGAATTTTTATGATGTCCATGATTACAAGGGCGAAAAACATGATTAACACGGCCCCCGCTTTTTTCATTATTTCCCGATATTGAAAAAGCAGTTTCCCGAGAAGCGTTACGCTCGCGCCCAAAAGCACGAAAACAATCGAAAAACCCAGTATGAAGAAAATGGCGTGAGAAACGGTCGCGATCCTGGTTTTCCGTTGTACGGAGAGGGGCGCTTCTTCTGATATTTCATGAAAAGATACGCCGGTAAGATATGAAAGATAAGCCGGGATCAGCGGTAAAACACACGGCGAAAAAAAAGCGAAAATCCCCGCCGCAAACGCCATTAAAAAAGATATGTTTTCCGGGCTTTGCATTATACCGCCTTTATTCGAAGATTTTTACTCTTTAACGGGGCGTTCCCTGAGCGGTTTAAACGTTATCCCCGACTCTATAGACGGCAGCGGCGATACGGGTTCGGTAAGAAGGAATTTTTTTTCGGATATCCGTTCTTTGAGTATTTCGGCTATTTCCCTTGCCTTAGCGTAACTGGAAAGGGAAGCCGTCGGAACGTCTTTGCCCCGGATCTTGATTGAGCCGGAACGTAATTCTTTATAATTCACTTCTCCCAGATTGCGCGATTCTCCCCTCGGGTAATCGTGGGAATAATCTACGATTTGTGTGTATATCTCCTCATCCCTCACTGCCGTATATTTCACTATTTTTTCGTTCAGCACCGGTATTGGAATCCCTATTCCCACCATAAGCGTTGCCCCGTAGCCTTCAAAAGAAGTGCCCCTGAGCCACTCCGGCCTCATTCCTTTCAAATCACCTATAACCGCTATTGTGCCGGCGGAAGTTTCTGGGGTACCGTTCGGCCTGCGTTTAACACGCGGATTATGCTGAGTCCCGCGCCATGCCACGTAACCGGCGCCGCCCCCTAAAAATATTTTTGTGCCGATACCGATTGTTCTGTATAAAGGATCGTTTAAAAGCGGGGAAAGCGCTCCCGCGGAACAGTAATTAGCGTTGGCCAGGCCCGGTTTCAGTATACCCATGTATGTGTAAATCGTTCTCTTATCGCCCGCGTTTACCGCGACGTTATAGTTCTGATAGCTGTTTCGCGGGTTAAATAAAACCGCCTCGTTTAGATCCCTTATGTTAATGAGCGTGGATATTTTTTTCCCGGGATAACAATCTGTGCCGTAAGTAAACGCTGTAAGCCTGATATCCTTTCCCGCCACAAGATCTTCTATGACATGGCCGCCGCCGTATTCGAATTTACCGGGAAAAACTTTGTTGCGCGGGTCATCTTCGGCGAGCGCGGAAGCGCCTATCTGGATATCTGTGGCGGCAAAAGCCGCATAAGCGGAAATATCATTAAGAGTTACTTTTCCGCCGCCCAATTTTATTCTGGGTTTCGCGTGGCCTATATTGAAATAGGCGCCGCTTGAGCACATCGGGCCGAACGTTCCGGTTGTAACGACATCGACTTTTTCGGACGCGTATTTCGGCCCGTCTTTTTCGACAATACCGATAATTTCTTCGGCTGTAACGATTACGGCTTTGCCCTTACTGATTTTCTCATTTATTTCTTTTATCGTTTTTGCCATCGCTATAACTTTCCGGCCGGGCCCGTCGAACCATCCCGGTTGATCCCGGGTTGCCGGGCGTATATTTTACAAACGCACCCTGCCAGAGCCGTGTAAGAATGAAAAACTTAGGTCCCTTTATGTAAAGGTGGGTGTCCTCCCCTCACGCCCTCGGGCGCAAGAGATCCGGGCTCCCAATAACCATTTTGTTGGATCAAGTTTTATCACCCCTGTTCACGAGAGCGGCAGGGTGCCTGTTTCCACCTGATATTATTATACGCCGAAACACGGTTAAAATCAATAAAATAAAAAATAAATTATTAATCGGTATTATCGGAATGATATGCCGAGTTTGGAGGTAAGCGTTTTTTTGATTTCGGAATGCAGGCGGTCGACTTCGACGTCCTCGAGCGTCCTGTCATCGCTCCTGTATTCTATCCTGAAAAGCAGGCCGCGTTTTCCCCGCGGTATCTGCTTTCCGCTGTAGCAATCTTTCAGGGATATGTTTTTCACAAGGGCTTTTCCTGTTTCGCCTATGATGCCTATCACATCGGATGAGGCGAAACCCGTACCCAGAATAACGGAAATATCCCTCCTTATGCCTGGATACCTGCTGAGCGGTTTATACTTTTTTTCGGGAAATTTTGCTTCTACTGAAAGCGGTGTTATGTAAAGTTCGCCGTAAAACACCTTTTTGTCAATATCGAATTTTTCCCGTATTTTTTTGTCCACCTCGCCGAGGCGCGCTATGATTTTTCCGCCACCGGTTACACGGGAAGCGGTATTTTCTTCAAATCCTTCTATCGTGTCTTTTTTAAAATCCGCTTTTTTTATCGCGATTTCCGAAAAGAGCAGCTCAAATATGCCCTTTATGTCAAAAAAATCGAACTCCCTCTTCCCGTCTTTCCAATTCTCCCGTCTTATTCCGCAAAGGCATACGGAAAAAACCGTTTCTTCCGCGTAACCGTTGTTTTTTTTCCTGTAAATTTTTCCTGCTTCAAAAAGCGAAAGCCTCTTCGCCTTCCTGTTCAGGTTACGGGAAATAACCCCCAGCATGCCGGGTAATACCGATGGGCGCATTATTTCCTGATCTATGCTCAGCGGGTTTTCGACGGATACGATTTCCCCGGCGTCAATACCCATAGTATCGGCGGCGGTTTTTTTTATGAGGCTGTAAGTTATTATTTCATCCAGGCCCGCGCGCATTAGTGTTTGTTTTATTTTTTCTTCCAAAACATTGGCAAAATTCTTTATTGTTGTATTGCCGACGATAGGCGCGATGGTAAGCGGTATATTTTCATATCCGTACACACGGGCCACTTCCTCGGTAATATCTATTTCGCTTTTTATGTCTTCCCTGAAACCGGGCGGCGTAACCTGCATAACGTCTTTTTTATTTTTTACCGAAAATTCCAGGGATTTTAATATACCGGCGATACGTTTTCCGGAAATAGGTACACCAAGAATAGCGGCGGTTTTTTTCGGGTCAACTTTTATGGTTTTTGAATAAACCTTTTTTTTGCCTGTGTCGGTAAAGCCTCTTATTTCGCCGCCGGCGATCGCGTGTATTAAAGCGCTTGCCCTCGCGGACGCGCCGGGGGCCATGCCTTTATCCACTCTTCGTTCAAACCTGTAACTCGATTCCGATGTAATGCCTAAGGCGCGTGAAGTCCTTCTTATGGAAACCGGATTAAAAAACGCGCTTTCCAGGAGAATATTTTTTGTAAGCCTCGTAACCTCTGTCTCAATCCCGCCCATTACGCCGGCAATAGCGACAGGCCCGTTTTCGTCGGCGATAACAAGCGTGCCTTCGGTGAGTGTTCTCGGAATATTATCGATTGTTATTATTTTCTCACCCGAGGCGGCCGGCCTTACGCAAATATTATTTTTTATTTTATCCAGGTCGAAAGCGTGCAGCGGCTGGCCGGTTTCAAAAAGAACAAAATTCGTTATATCAACAATATTGTTGACGGGGCGAAGGCCCACGGATATAATTCTTTCTTTTATCCAGTCCGGCGAGGGCTTTACTTCTATATTTTTAATTATCCGCGCGGTATACCGCGGGCAAAGCTCGGGGTTTTTTATTGTGATTGGCAATGGCTTGCCGGCTGGCCGGCTGGCCGGTTGGCCGGTTTTTAATTCTTTCGGAAGCTTAAGCTTTTTCCTTAAAAGAGCCGCTGCCTCTCTGGCTATCCCTGTTACGCTGAGGCAGTCCGGGCGATTAGCGGTTATTTCGAATTCTAATATATAGTCACCGCCTATTTTTTTACAGGAAGTAGCGCTTATGCCCGCCATTGTAAGGAGCTCGGCGAGTTTTGCCGGGTCAAGTTTTACGTCAACGTAATCTTTTAACCAGGAATAGGATACTTTCATTGTGTTTTTCTTTAAAATTGTTTCAAAAATCGTATATCATTTTCGAAAAAAAGCCTTATATCGTTGATGCCGTATTTAAGCATGGCGATCCGTTCGGCGCCCATGCCGAAAGCAAGCCCGGTATATTTGCGGGGCGGATATCCCACCGCCTCAAAAACGCGCGGATGTACCATACCGGCTCCAAGGATCTCAAGCCATCCGGTATGCGAACACACACGGCACCCTTTGCCGGAGCATATAATGCAGGAAATATCCACCTCCGCCGAAGGTTCGGTAAAAGGAAAAAAACTGGGCCTGAATCTTGTTTTTGTTTTTTCCCCGAACATGCGCTTTGTAAAAAGGCTTAGGAGGCCTTTTAGGTCGGAAAATTTGATTTTTTTATCGACCATTAGCCCCTCGACCTGGTGAAACATGAACGAATGCGATGCGTCAACGGCATCCGGCCTGTAAACCCTGCCCGGCATGATCGCCTGGATCGGGGGCTTCTGTTTCTCCATGATCCTTATTTGCACGGTTGATGTGTGGCTTCTTAGGAGAATGTCGTCTTTTATGTAGAAGGTGTCAAAAGCGTCTCTCGAAGGGTGCTCGAGCGGTATGTTTAGCGCTTCAAAATTATAAAACTCACTTTCTATCTCGGGCCCTTGTGCCACACTAAATCCGAGAGAAATAAAAATATCGTTTATCTCGTTTAAAATTTTTGTTATCGGGTGAGCCCTGCCCGCGTCGGGCCATGTCCCGGGCATTGTAACGTCGGCGCGGAGTTCCCCGCGTGCCGGGGTATGTTTATATTCTTCTTTTTTTTTCGTGAGGGCGCGTTGTATTCCCGTTTTCAGCAGATTTATTTCTTTTCCGGCAGCGGGCTTTTCCTCTTTCGGAAGCCCCGGAAGCCGGGCCATTAGAGCGGCTATAAGCCCTTTCCGGCCGAGATATTTTATGCGGACAGATTCAAGAGAACCGGCGTCATTCGCGTTTACAATTTCTTCTTCGAAGGATTTTTTTATATTCCTAATTTCGTCTTGCATGCTTGTCAACCGCCATTGCTTCGGATTGCTTATCAGTGTTTTTTCTGCAGCTTCTCTATGTTTTCGTTTGAGCCCAACACAACGAGAATATCTCCCTTGTTTATGACATCTTCCGCCTCGGGAGAAATGTTAACGATTTCTTCCTCTTCTTTTTTGGAAGCCGAAGGGATTTTTCTTTTCACGGCTATTACGGTTACCCCGTAACGGGCGCGCACGTCTATTTCCCTCAGGGATTTTCCTATAAACTCTTTGGGGCTTATGAGCTCAACTATGCTTGATTCATTCGAAAGCTCTATGTGCTCGATCACGCTTGTTGAAACAAGGCTGTTCGCTATTCGCACGCCCATTTCTTTTTCCGGCTGAATAACTTTTGTCGCCCCGACCCTTTCCAGCACTTTTTTATGGTCCTCGCCGACCGCCTTACACACTATTTCTTTGATCCCTGTTTCCTTCATGTTAAGCGCGATGAGAATACTCGCCTCGAGATTCGTCCCCACGCCGATAATCGCCACATCCACTTTTTCTATGCCGACGGACCTCATCGCCTTCTCATCAGTGGCGTCAAGGCATACCGTTTGAGGGACATCGTCCGAAATGTCCTGGGTAATGTGTTCGTTTATGTCTATGGCAAGGACATCGCAGCCCTTGGCGACGAGCGTCCTCGCTACGCTTGATCCGAATCTGCCCAGCCCTATTACCGCGAATTGTCTCATGTGCCTACCTCCTTAACCTATCATAATTTTCTCTTCGGGATACTTGTAAGAGACCCTTTCGCTTTGAAGCGCGACCGCGAGCGCGAGCGTTAGAGGGCCTACCCTGCCGGCGAACATCGTGAAAATTATAATCATTTTCCCGGTAGCGCTTAATGTCGGCGTAATACCCGTAGAAAGCCCTACCGTTCCGAATGCCGATGTGATTTCAAAAAGTAGCCGTAAAAAAAAGTTGTCCAAATAAGCCGCTTTTTTTAATTCCGTAAGCGTCAGCAGGAATACGGCGATAAATATCCATCCAAGGCCGAGAAAAAGCACGACAAAAACCTTGCGTATAACCTCTTTGGGAATCATGCGCCCGAATAATGAGACGCGATTCCTGTTTTTCAATATTGAATAACCGGTAGCGAGAAGAACCCCGAACGTGCATGTTTTTATACCGCCGCCGGTGGAGCCCGGTGACGCCCCCACAAACATGAGAAAAACGAAAAGACAGAGGGTAGGCGGGGCAAGGCCGGCTATATTTATAGTGTTGAATCCTGCCGTTCTCGCCGTGACCGATTGAAAAACTGAGCCGAAAAACTTGTTTTTCATCGAGAGATGCGCCATCGCGTTATTGTTTTCGATAAGAAAAAAGAGTATGGCTCCGGTGAGAATGAGCGCGGCCGATATGCTTATTGCCGTTTTACTCTGTATACTAAGAGGGCGGGATGGTTTTCTTTTTACTATTCGCGGCAGCTCCATGATAACCACAAAACCGATACCACCGAGCACTATAAGCGTTATCATTGTCATGTTTATGTATGGATCAACCGCAAACGCGCTGAAACTATTCGGAAAAAGTGAGAAGCCGGCGTTACAAAATCCGCTCACGGCATGAAATACCGAATTCACAATAATCTTAGCGGCGGGCCAGTCCATGGTTTTTGCCCATCGGACAGCGAGGCAGGCCACGCCAATAAGCTCTATCCCGAACGTAATGAATAAGATGTATTTTATAAGCGTGTTCAGGTTCTGGACTTTGTTCCCCGCTATCGTCCGCTGTATAACCACATCCTCCCTTATCGTAAGCTTCCTGCCGAGAAGTATCGCGAAAAGTGTTGAAAAAGTCATGATGCCCAGGCCGCCCATCTGGAAAAGAATAAAAATCACTGATTTTCCGAACCAGGAAAAATATGTTCCCGTCTCCCTGACTGTCAGCCCGGTAACACAGGTAGCGCTTGTAGCCGTAAAAAGGCTGTCGATTACAGGTGTTTTTCCTCCGTTTTTCGCGGCTAACGGCGTACATAAAAGTACTGTTCCTATAAATATGGCCGCGAGAAAACTGACTACAATAATTTGCGGCGGGTTCAGTTTTTTGAACATTATTTCCCGCTTTTGATGAGTGTCGTTAACCGGTGAAAAGCCTTTTTATCGTTCAGGGCGAGGTCTGCCAGCATTTTCCTGTTTAAATCGATTTTTGCCTTTTTTAGTCCGCCCAGAAAAACGCTGTATGACACATTGTTCTCCTTACACGCGGCGTTGATACGCGAGGTCCAGAGATTTCTGAAAAGTCTTTTCTTTTGCCTCCTGTCTCTGTAGCTGTAATACATGCCTTTCTGGACCGACTCTTTAGCCGCCCGGAAACGCCTGCTTCTTGCGCCGTATTGGCCGCTGGCTTTTTTCAGTACTTTTTTTCTGCGCCTTTTTGACGCAACCTTAAACTTTACCTTGGTCATGATTCCTCCCTGCGTGTTGTTTACTCTTTTTGAACTATTTTATCCCGCTTATTTTGGCCGCTCTTTTCATTATGATGCGGCCGTTAAACGATTACCGCCCTCAACCGTAAGGCATCATCCTTTTAACCGTTCTTTCCTGCGTCTTGGAAACAAGGCCTGATTTTCGAAGGTTCATTTTTCTCTTTCCTGATTTTTTTGTCAATATGTGCCTTTTACCGGGCCTGCTTCTTTTTATCCTGCCTTTACCGGTAAATCTAAAGCGTTTTTTTACCGCTTTTCTTGTTTTTAGCTTTGGCATTCCCTGCTCCTTCTTATTTTTTCGGCGAAAACGCCATCGTCATTATACGCCCCTCGAGTTTTGGCGGTTTCTCCGTCTCTCCTATCCCGGAAGCATCCCTCGCCAGTCTCTCCAGGACATTTCTGCCTAAATCCACATGCGCCATTTGTCGTCCGCGGAATCTCATTCTTATTTTTACCTTGTCTCCTCTTTCCAAAAAACGCCGCAGGTATCGCAGCTTTACCTGGTAATCGTGTTCCTCGATAAGCGGGCCTATCTTGAGCTCCTTCAGGTGTGTAACATGCTGCTTTTTCTTGGCCTCTCTCTCTTTTTTTTCCTGTTCGTATTTAAATTTCGAATAATCCATCACCCTGCAGACCGGAGGGTTCACGTTAGGGGCTACTTCCACAACATCCAATCCGGCGCTCTGGGCTATTCTCAGGGCCTCCTCCAATTTCACCACCCCGAATTGCTTCCCGTCCTCTCCTATGAGGCGAACGCTCTCCTCCCTTATCCTTCTATTCACCCTTATGAATTTCTTCGTATTGCCCCCCTTTCATTTTCTCATTTAAGATATTCAAAAACTCTTTTATATCTATTCCGCCGAGATTCCCCCCCGGCTTTGATCGTATGGAAACATTATTTCCTTTTACTTCTTTTTCCCCTACGATAACAAGATACGGAATTTTTTCCAGTTCGCGTTCGCGGATTTTTTTCTGCATTTTTTCGTTACGTTTATCCGTAACTACCCTGAATCCTTTTCCTTCCAGGATTGATTTTATTTTTTCTGCGTATATGTTCTCCTTTTCGGTAATCGGAATAACGCACGCCTGCACGGGCGCCAGCCAAAGCGGAAAATTGCCGCCGTAGTGTTCTATCAATGCCCCTATAAATCTCTCGATACTTCCGAGTATAACCCTATGCAGCATTATCGGTTTTTTTTCCCTGCCGTCACTTCCGGTATATTTCAGGCCAAAACGTTCCGGAAGGGCAAAATCGCACTGAATGGTCGCGCACTGCCACTGGCGTCCGAGAGCGTCTTTGAGTTTTATATCTATTTTCGGCCCGTAAAAAGCGCCTTCGCCTTCGTTTATCTCGTGGGGAATTTTTTTCATATCAAGAACTTTTCGAAGGGCCTCAGTGGCTTCTTCCCATTCTTCATCAGAGCCTATGGATTTTTTCGGCCTGGTGCTTACTTCCACTACATATTCGTTAAAACCGAAAACCTTAAGCGTTTCCGCGGTGAAATCTATAACCCCGGAAATTTCCTCTTCGAGCTGTTCTCTCAGGCAAAATATATGCGCGTCATCCTGCGTAAACCCCCTTACCCTTAAAAGCCCGTGCAGGACACCGGATTTTTCGTGCCTGTAAACGCTTCCGAGCTCAAAAAGGCGAAGCGGCAGGTCCCTGTAGCTTCGTTTCGCGGATTTATAAACCAATATGTGCCCCGGGCAATTCATTGGCTTTACCGCGAATTCCTGCCCCTCTATCTTAAAGATGTACATGTTGTCTTTGTAATACTCATAATGCCCGGATCGTATCCATATATCGCTCTTTAGTATGTGGGGGCTTATGACAGGCAGGTATCCTCGCTTTACGTGTTCCTTTTTTATGTAATCCTCAATAACGGTCCTTAGCACCGCGCCTTTCGGGTGGTACAGTACAAGCCCGGCGCCCATCATTTCAGGGTCAAAACTAAAAAGCCCTAACTTCTTGCCAAGAGAGCGATGATCCCGTTTTTTCGCTTCTTCGGATGCCTTGAGAAATTTTTGCAGGTCTTCTTTTTTTTCAAACGCAGTTCCGTATACTCTTTGAAGCATGGGATTTGTCTCGATACCGTGCCAGTATGCGCCGGCGACAGAAAGCAGCTTAAAGGCCTTTATCTCGCCCGTGCTTTTTATATGCGGGCCCTTGCAAAGATCCACAAAATTACCATGCCTGTATACAGAAACTTTTGAGCCCTTTATACCTTCGATCAATTCCAGTTTATAAGTTTCACCGAGCCTTTTAAAAAGTTCCCTCGCCTCCTTCTTTGATATTTCACGCACGATGAATTCATGGTTTTCTTTAATGATTTTCCTCATTACGTTTTCTATTTTCTGGAGGTCTTCCGGCCTGATTGGTTCTTTTATGTCAAAATCATAGTAAAATCCTTCCTCTATGGCCGGGCCAATGCCGAGCCGGGCCGCCGGATAAAGCTGCTTAACCGCGTCCGCCATTACATGCGATGTACTATGCCTTAACGCTTCGAGATCCACAATTCCACCTTGTTTCTTGCGGGGTCAGGTCTTCACATTTGGCATTTCTAAGAAATGCCAAATGTGAAGGCCTGACCCCCTATACTGCCTTGACCCCTATCCTGTCAAAATTGGTGGGCGCAATAGGAGTCGAACCTATGACCTCCACGATGTCAACGTGGCGCGCTAACCAGCTGCGCCATGCGCCCGATCAGAGTGCCGGGAGAGGGATTCGAACCCACAAGTCCTTTCGGACAGGGGATTTTAAGTCCCCGATGTTTACCAGTTTCATCATCCCGGCAACCAAATTTTTCCATATATGCAGCATTTATTATTTTTTTGCTGGAGGCGCAGACCGGAGTCGCACCGGTGTACAAGGTTTTGCAGACCTCTGCCTAACTCCTCGGCCACTGCGCCTTATTTGCTTTCCCAGACAATATCCCCGCTTATGTAGAGAATATGCCTTCCGTTCTTATGGTTTTCCGCTTTGTCAAAAACAATTCTGGTATCTGAGGGAGATAAAATCGTGTAACCGCTGGTATAATGGTAATCACTTTCATGAGCGTCCCCCATGCCTTTTACGGAAGGGCAGTCAAACACCATATCGTTTTCCACGTATCCGCCTTCCATAAGTTCTGCGAGGTCTGAAGGAAAATTTCCGTTGTGCTCACTTGCGTATAATTTAAGAGCTATACCGATTTCCTGCAAATTTTCCTTACAACCTATAATCTGCGCCCTTTCTCTCGTCTTGGATATGAAAGGGGACGATAACAGCACAAATAGTATTATTATAGCAATAATACAAATAAGTTCCGTCAGGGTAAACCCATCTCTTCTGGACATATCAATTTGAAGTATAGCATAGCTCTTCTACCGTGTCAAGAATAGCGCGTGCTATGGCTGTTTTTGTCGTATTTTTCAGTTTTTTTCTGACGCCGCGCTTATCCAGAAGGTATATGTCTTTTTTGCCCCGTCCAAAAGGTGTGTTTCTCGGGCCTATTCCGTTGGCCGCTATGAGGTCAAGTTTCTTATTTTTAAGCTTTTTGTACGCGTTTTTAATCAAATTCTCCGTTTCAAGGGCAAACCCTACCAGTATCCTGCCTTTTCGCTCCTTTTTCCGGATTGATTCCAGTATATCCGTATTTTTAAAAAACGTGAGGGTAAGGCGTTTTTTTAATTTTATTTTTTTTGCGGAAAACAATTCAGGCCTGAAATCCGAAACAGCGCTTGCCATGATCAGGGCATTAAATTTTTTAAGGCGTCTGCGTATTTCTTTCTGGAGCTGCCGCGCTGTCTCAATGTGTACAATTTTGGCACCTGCCGGTTTCGACTCGCGCGACGGGCCGCTTATAAGCGTTACCTTGTGTTTTTTTTGTACCGCGATCCTTGCCATTTCATATCCCATGCGTCCTGTAGAGCGATTGGATATAAAACGCACCGGATCGATCGGTTCGATGGTAGGGCCCGCTGTTATAAGTATTCGAAGAGGTTTCACTTAAGGATTTTTTCTATTCTATCCATTATCTGGCTTATTCGGGCAAGATGGCCCACGCCTGCGTAGCCGCAGGCAAGCTGGCCTTTAACGGGGTCTATAAATTTGTAGCCTGTTTTTATAAGTTCCCGTATGTTTCTTTGCGTGATACTATTGCCGTACATCCTGTCATTCATAGCCGGAGCGATTAAAACGGGTGCCGTTGAGGATATGACAGTGGCGCTCAGAAGGTCATCGCATAAACCTGAAGCTAATTTTGCTATGATGTTCGCTGTCGCCGGGCAAATAACGATTAAATCGGCATTTTGGGCTAAAGAAACGTGCGTTACCCCCCGAGTAAGCCGGGGATGTTTCGAGTGGCGGCGAGTTTGTTGAACCGCTTCGTGTTTATCCAGAAGGGCAAACATGTCTCCGTAAGCCTTATTTCCGGAAAGCGTCTCCAGCGTAAGCGGGGTTATGAACTTTTCGGCCTCTTCGGTCATGATGCATGTCACATCATGCCCCTTTTTACCAAGCCCTGTTATAAGTTCGCACGCCTTGTATGCCGCGATACTGCCGGTTATCCCCAGAATAATGTTTTTCTTTTTCATTACGCTTTCTTTGTTGTATAAGTTATTTTATTTTCTTTTATTTCTTCCAGCGCTACCGAAGTAAGTTTCGTTTCCGGCGCCAGGCTTACCAGCCTTTCGCTGCCCGTGCCAAGCTCAAGAGCCCTCCGGGAAGCGAGTACCACGAGTTTATATATGCTGTCCTGTTTATTTTTCAGCAGTTCTTCCAGAGCTACGTAAGCCAATTTTTACCTCCCTGTTAATTATAGAAACCACTTTTTTTATCGCCTTGTCCAGTTTGTCGTTTACGATTACATGATCATATTCCGGCGCGAGTTGAAGTTCTTTTTTCGCTATCCCGAGGCGAATTTTGATTTCTCTGTCCCCGTCGGTACGCCGGTTCCTGAGGCGGCGTAAAAGCTCTTTCGTGGAAGGGGGTTTGAGAAAAATAAAAACGCCGTCGGGAAATTTTTTTCTTAATCGCATCGCGCCTTTTACGTCAATGTTGAGCAGAAGGTTTTTTCCTTCCTTTATTTTTTTCAGAGCGGCCTTTTTCGGCGTACCGTATAAATAACCGTAATTTTTCTCCCATTCGAGAAAATCCCCTTTTTTTATCGCTTTTTTGAAACGATCCCGGGATATAAAATGGTAATCTTTCTTATTTTTTTCACCGGGCCGGCGCGCCCGGGTAGTCGCGGAAACGGAGGGGGCGAAATTTTTTACTCTTTTTAATATCCTGTTACAAATCGTGGTCTTACCGCACCCGGAAGGAGCCGAAACAACGAATATCCGTCCTTTTTTCACCGCACTCATTCTATATTTTTAAGCTGCTCCCTTATTTTTTCGATTTCTGTTTTTGCCTCAATCACGCCCCTGGAGATATTGGAACCGCTTGATTTTGACCCGACGGTATTTATCTCTCTGTGGAGTTCCTGCGCGATAAAATCGAGTTTTTTGCCTACTTCGCCGGTTTTTCTTACGGTCCTGGTGAAATTATTTATGTGGTTGCTAAGTCTCGTTACTTCCTCTGTTATGTCGCTGTTTTTGGCGAAAATCGCCACTTCGATCTCAAGGCGGCCGTTATCTACTGCGTATCCTCCGGAAAGTTCCTTTATTCGCTGTTTAAGCCTTTTTTTGTAAGCCAGAACGTTCGAAGAGGCGCTTTTTTTTATTCCTTTTACCACGATTTTTATGCGTTCCAGCCTCTTCATTATGTCCCGGAAAAGAAAGCTTCCTTCCCTCTCCCTGTCTCTTATAAGTTTTTTCAGGGCTTCTTCTGCGGCCGCGCGAACCAGTGGCCACATCCTGGAAGTATCTTTCGGGCCCGGCTTATAGTTTATTATGCCGGGGAATGAAATTACCTCGGAGAGCCTTATCCTACCTTCTATATTTAATTTTCGCTGCAGTTTTTTCAGTTTGTTAACATAATTCTCGGCGAGTTTTTCGTCTATAGTTATGCCCGCGCTTGCCTCGTTTGTGTTTTCGTGAATAAAGTTAATATAGACCTTTCCTCTTCTTATCTTGTTTTTAACTATATTTTTCACTTTATCGTCAAAAACCGCCAGGCTATTCGGCAATTTAGGGGTTACCTCCAGAAATTTATGATTAAGCGTTCTTATTTCAGCGGCAAATAACCCAAAACGGGTGCGTATTTCTGACCTGCCGAAGCCTGTCATTGATTTTATCATGCCCACACCCTGATTTTTTTGTCCACTTTAACCGTTTTTACGGGATAAATATTCACTATCAGTTCATCCGGCTCAAACCAGAGCTTTATTTCGCGTTCGGCTTCTTTTCCATCGGTCGAGGCGTGAATAACATTCTCATAAACACCTTTTGTCGTAATTCTCCCGTACTGGCCCCTTATTGAAATCATGTCCGCTTCTTCCGGGTTAGTAGAGCCGCAGATTGCCCGGACCTTACTGATAGCGTCCGGCCCGCCGTAAACAAGCGCCATAACCTTTTTCTTATGGTAATCCCCCATAATGTACCTGATAAGGTCTTTATAAAAAGGTTTATCTGACATGTGGCCATAATGCTCTTCGGCGAGTTTACGGGAAACACGCACGATTTTCGCGGCTACTATATCGAGTTTCGTCTCAGAAAGCCTGGTAAGTACATTACCGGTTAGTGATTTTTTTAAACCATCCGGTTTTATCAAAACAAGCGTATGATTCATTGTTTTTCCTTTTTCTGTTTTTTGGCCGGGCACCTATTTTAACACTTACGCGGCTCTTGTCAAGCGCTTATAGCGGCCCTCTCCGGCAGGCAGAATCAAGGCGGAAATCAATCCGCCTTCCACCATCTATCTGGAAATTTTTCCTTCAGGATTTCATCGCCGCCGCCGATAGGCTTAAGCCCTATTTCCCTCATATCCGCATCCACCATTATCTTCACGAGATCTTCCAGTTCTATTTGCGGCTTCCAGCAAAGTTCGTTTTTCGCTTTGTCACAATCGGCAATAAGTTCGTTTACTTCCGTGGGCCTGAAATAACGTTTGTCCACTTCTACATATTTTTTATATCCTAATCCTGCGTAACAAAAAGCGATCCTTACCAGCTCCTCAACGGAACGCGTCCTGCCTGTTCCTATCACGTAATCTCCCGGGTTTTTCCGCTGCAGGATTTTCCACATCGCCTGGGCGTATTCGGGGGCATAACCCCAATCCCTTCTCGCTTTCAGGTTTCCTATATATAGTTTTTTTTGCCTGCCGGCAATAATGTTGGCGACTGCCCTGCTCACCTTTCTTGTTACAAAGGTTTCTCCGCGCCGCGGCGATTCGTGATTAAATAAAATACCGTTCGAAACAAACATGCCGTATCCATCCCTGTAGTTAAGCCCCATCCAGTAAGCGTAGACCTTGGCCGCGGCATAAGGGCTTCTCGGCATAAACGGCGTTTTTTCGTTCTGCGGCGAGGGGCTGGCGCCGAACATTTCGCTTGATGATGCCTGATAAAAACGCGCCTTTTTACTGCTCCTTCTCATGGTTTCCAGTATTCTCGTTGTGCCCAGGCCCACTATGTCACCGGTATATTCCGGCATGTCAAAGCTTACTCTCACGTGGCTCTGTGCCCCCAGGTGATATATCTCGTCCGGCTGGATATTATGAATAATATTGAAAATCTGCTCGGAATTGGAAAGATCGCCGTAATGTAAAAACAGGTGCGCTTTCGGCGCGTGTGAATCAATATAAATACCGTCGAGCCTGCCGGTATTGAATGTACTGGAACGCCTTATAATACCATGTACCTCATAGCCTTTGTGAATAAGGAATTCCGCGAGATAACTGCCATCCTGGCCGGTTATGCCTGTGATTAACGCTTTTTTACTCATGCTATTTTCCGCCGCCTTTCTTAAAATTCCGAATTTAATTCCGGTTTTGGAAAAAATGTTTTTCAGATGACAACGATAAATTCCCCGCGCGGTTTTATTTCGGAAAAATGCCTCAAAAGCCCGCTTATATTGTTTCTTTTTACTTCTTCGAATTTTTTTGTAAGTTCCCTCGCGAGCGCTATTTCCCTGTCGCCTATAATATCAAGCATGTCCCGAAGGAGCGCCGTGATCCGGTGAGGGGATTCGTAGATGATAACCGTTCTCTCCTCATTTTTAAGAAATTCCAGCCTTTTTCTTCTTTTTCCCTGTTTGCTCGCGAGAAAACCCTCAAAAATAAATTTATTAGTGGGTTTCCCGGATAAAACCAGCGCCATGATAAGCGCCGCGGGCCCCGGAATGGCTTCGACGGGAATATCGTTTTCTATAGCGTTTTTTATCAATGAAAAACCCGGATCGGAAATTCCCGGCGTGCCCGCGTCCGAAACAAGGGCAATATTCTTACCTTCTTTCAAAAAAGCGACGATCCGCTCTTTTTTTACAACCCTGTTATAAGAATAAAAACTGATTATCTTTTTATTTATGCCGTATTTGTTCAGAAGTATTTTTGTGTGCCTCGTATCCTCGGCGGCTATAAAATCAGCTTCCCCGAGCACGCGGACAGCTCTCAGCGTTATGTCCTCAAGATTACCGATAGGGGTACTTACGATGTATAATGTGCCTTTGCGCATTTACTCTACCGTAACCGACTTCGCGAGATTGCGCGGCTGGTCTATATCGAGCCCGAATTTTAACGCGACGTAATAAGCCAGAAGCTGAAGCGGGACAACCACAAGCATCGGGGAAAAGAAATCGCTTATCTTGGGTATGTTAATAATGTAACTTATATTTTGGCCGGCTATCTCTTTATTCCCCTTTGTCGCTATAGCGATAATTTTCCCGCCGCGCGCCTTGATCTCCTGTATGTTGGAAAGCATCTTCTCGTATACCGGAGAATCGGTGACAATACACACCACCCAGGGGTTTTCGTCTATAAGCGCGATCGGCCCGTGTTTCATTTCGCCGGCGGGATATCCCTCCGCGGCTATATAGGATATTTCTTTCAGTTTTAGGGCGCCCTCGAGAGCATTTGGATAATTTATATTTCTCGCCAGGTATAAAAATGTGCTTTTATTATGCATTCGGCGGTAATATTTTCTGAAATCCTTCGCGCATATCTCGCATTTACCGATACCATCCGGGCTGCCCAGTATTTCCTTTAAGAGTTTTGGCACTTTTTTGAATTCGCCAATAAGTTTTTGTTCTGTCCTGTTCGAGATAGCGCCTCTTGTCCGGGCGACATAAATCGCCAGGAGATAAAGCGTGGCCAACTGCGCCATATACGCCTTTGTGGACGCCACGGCTATTTCCGGGCCCGCATGCGTATATATTACACCGTCCGCTTCCCTGGCAATGGAGCTCGCCAGCACATTGCATATCGCCAGCGTCTTTGCCCCCAGTTTCTTCGCCTCTCTCATAGCGGCAAGCGTATCCGCTGTTTCGCCTGATTGAGACACAAATATCGCCAGCGTACCTTTGCCGACAAGCGGCCTCCTGTATCTGAATTCACTCGAGGTATCCACCCATACCGGGACACGGGCGAGTTCTTCCATCGCGTATTTTCCCGTGAGCGAGGCATGATAGGCCGTGCCGCAGGCGATTATTGTTATGCTTTGTATTTTTTTAAAAGCGCTTTTCTCGAAATTAAGCTCTTCAAAACATATCTCGCGGTTTTTTATCCTTTCCTTAAGCATCTTTCTCACGACTTCGGGCTGCTCAAAAATTTCCTTCAGCATAAAATGTTTAAAGCCCGCTTTTTCGGCCTGTTTTACGTTCCATTTTACGCGAAATGGTTTTTTCCGGATTTTTCTGTTTCTGCGGTCCGTTATCATTATGGATCCGGGGAGGATTTCTATTATTTCCGAATTTTCGAGGAATATAACGTCCTTGGTATAGTCCAGTACGGCCGGTATATCGCTGGCAAGAAAATTTTCATTTTTGCCAATGCCCGCGATAAGCGGGCTATCGCAACGTACGCCTACTACTTTTTCCGGTTCATCGGCGTGAATACAGCATATCGCGTAAGAACCCTTTAAAAGATTTATTGCTTTGCGCACCGCCTCGGCGAGGTTTCCGTTGTAATATTTTTCAATCAAGTGGGGTATAACTTCGGTATCGGTGTCAGAAATAAATTTATGGCCATCTTTTATAAGTGACTTTTTAAGCGCCAGATGGTTTTCTATAATACCGTTATGAACCACGGCGATACGCCCCTTGCAATCGGAGTGCGGATGGGCGTTTGTTTCGTTTGGAACCCCGTGAGTGCTCCACCTTACATGGCCTATGCCCGCTACCCCTTCAAGCGGAAAACGTTTCAGCTCATCGGTAAGAACGTGCAACTTCCCCGGCTTCTTGCTGAAAGTAAGCGAGTTGCCATACGAAATAGCTATGCCCGCGGAATCATATCCCCTGTATTCAAGCCTTCTAAGGCCGTTTATAATAATACCTGACGCGTCGCGATTTCCCGTATATCCTACTATTCCGCACATGTTTTTATCCCTGGACAAACCATACGCCGAGTATGATAAGCACGGTCCCGGCTACGCGTATCGGCGTAACACGTTCGCCGAGGATGAGAATGCTGAGCAAAACGGCTATTAACGGATACGTGGCCGCTATTGGTACAATCTGCGAGGCGGCTCCGCGTTTTAAAGCGGCGAAATACGTAAGCATGCCGAAAAGCCCCGCTATTACTCCTGTCACGGAAAAAATAATTACGGATTTGACGTCCGCCTGTAAAATTTGTTTTACCTTTCCGGTAAAAACTATATATACCATAAGCGAAACGGCTACGGCCAGGCTTCTTATGGTAACGCCTGTCAGGGCGTCTACCCTTCCGAGCCCTATCTTTTCGAGAATAGGCGTTACCCCCCACAAAAAAGCCGTAAGAAGAAGCAGCAGCATTATCTCTATGTTCATTTTTTTCCTTCCAGGATATTGTTGTATATCATGATATTATTATCGGTCATGCTTTCTTTTGTAAATCTAAGTTCCGTAATTTTCCGTCCCGTCATGCCAATCCTGTCTCTCAGCGTTTCGTCTCCCAGAAGCGTGATTATTTTGGTAGCGATTGCCTCATAGTCCCTTACCGGGACAACATAACCGTTTATTCCGTCCTGTATAACCTCGGGCATGCCGCCGGAATTAGTAACGATCATGGGCTTTGCCGAAGCCAGGGCCTCCAGCATAGTTAAGCCGAAAGGCTCGCCCACCGTAGAAGGGTAAAGGCATATATCCGCGATGGCGTAAAGGTCCACCATTTCGTCCAGGGTAAACATTTCAATAAGCGTGTTATCTTTTATTCCAAGCGAGTCGATCAGATCCACAATATACGCGATATCTTTTTGCTGTTTGCTTTCCCAGTCCACAATATTTCTTGTCCCGGCAAGGACCAGAACCGCGTCCGGAAATTTCTTAAGAACCGGGCGCATAGCTTTTACGCTAATGTCACAACCCTTGGCCAGGCCCATTCTTGCCGGATGGAAAATAACTTTTTTATTTTTAAGAAAGCGCAGGCGCCCCTTGTATTGTTTTTTATTCGCCGGCTTGAATTTCTCCACGTCTATGCCGTGGTGAATAGCCGTAACCTTATGGTTCGGGCAACCTATGCCCATGAGTTCTTTTTTTATGTAATAGCTCACCGCTATTATGTGGTCCCAGGCGATATCTCTTGTAAGCTTCAGAAAAACCATGTCATCCCATGAATTATGCGCTGTCAGTATAAGCGGGATTTTTCTTTTTTTCTTCGCCTCTTCTTCCAGGATCGTAGCGTGCATTTTACTGAAATAATTCATGTTGTGGCCGTGAACGATATCCGGCTTCATCCTGTCAAGGAAAGCGCTGAAAACGCGCCTTACCTCGTCTTCTACGCCTATAAGCCCTCTCTGGCTAAGCCAGTTCAGGTTCATTATGGACGCGCGTGTTATTTTAACACCTTTAAAATTGTCGTATTTTTTCACTCCTTCAGCCGAACAGGTAAGAAGACTGACATTGTGGCCTCTTTTTACGAGCTCCGGCAAAAGCATGACAAGGTGTGTCTCCACCCCGCCTATTATCGGTGGAAACGCCCAGTGAACGTGCGCGATTTTGAGCTTTCTGTGTTTTTTTGTTTTTTTCATGGGATCAGGCTTGACGTATGATATTATTATGGGCTATGACCAATACAGTATACAGCATGTAAGGTGATAATGTCAATCTTTTTAAATAGCCGAAAAGGGGTCAAATAGCCGAAAAGGGGTCAAGTCTTAACTTTTAACTTGACATTATCTCATCTAGCCGAAAAGGCCGAATAGCCGAAAAGGGGTCAAGTCTTAACTTTTAACTTGACATTATCTCATCTATGTATAGAATGGAATGCTATGGCAAGACCTTTAAGAATAGAGTATCCGGGTGCCTGGTATCACGTATTAAACAGGGGAAGAAGGCGCGAAAAGATCTTTTTTTCCGAGAATGATTACGAGTTATTTTTTAAAATACTCGGCGAGTGTAGCAAATTATTCGGTCTCAAAATCCACGCCTATTCCCTAATCCCGAATCATTACCACCTTCTTATACATACCCCGCTAGGCAACCTTTCAAGGGGCATGAGGCACCTGAATGGTGTATACACCCAAAAGATAAATAGGAAATACAAGGCGGAAGGAAGCCTTTTTAAAGGACGATTTAAATCAATATTAATAGAAAAGGAAAGCTATTTAGAGGAACTCGTCCGCTATATACACAGAAATCCCTATAGGGCAAAGCTTGAGAGAGAAATAGGTCAACATAAGTGGACAAGCCATTCCGCATACATGAAGATGGAGAAGCGCCCACCATGGTTAGAAACAGAAGATGTTCTATTGCAATTTAGCGAATATGAGAAAGAGGCCATGCGGCAATTAGACGCATTTGTCAAAAAGGAAGCGCCAAAAGAATTAACCACCATATTAAACAGGGTTAAATGGCCGGCAATCCTTGGTGGAAAAGCGTTTAAGGCGGATATAAGAGAGAGGTTGCGCGGCAAAAGAATAGAAAAAAGCGAAGTACCCCAGTATAAGGAAAGCATGGCGAGCTTATCCGCCGGCGAAGCAGTAAAAGCGGTTGAGAGCGCGATAGGGGAAAAAGATATTTTTATGCGGAAAAAAAGTAAAAAATACGGCCTAAAAAGGAGGGCAGCCGCATATCTTTTTAGACAATATCTCTATATACCGTGCCACGATATATGCGGCGTATTAGGCAGCATATCATATGCGGCGCTTTCGAAACAGTTTTCTTTAGCAAAAGAGGAAATCAGGAAGAAAAGGGGGTGTTACCGAGATTTTAAAGTAATGGCAGAAATACTCAAGTTAAAAGTTAAGACTTGACCCCTTTTCTTTTTCTTTTTTTACGCGCTTTTGATAAATTCCTGTATGTTGGAGTACATTTTCTCTAATTTATCGTGGTCGAATTTTATCGCGTCTTTGAGTTTTAAAATGACCGTCTTTTTTGGATTAAACTCAGCGTCAAAACACAATCGCATAACATTGTCCTCTTGCGACAGGTCAATATTGGGTATTCGTTTATACCATTTTTTGAGATGCTTTTTTTTCTTAATCAGAAATGAGTCGTAATGATTCTTGCGGGGTTCGCTTCCCAATATTCTCAGTAAGGCAAAAAACGCGATTTCCACGATAGGGTAATAGGCAAGCTTCCCGTCTCTCCCGCGTGTAAGTTCAGAGTCATCAAAAGCCGTTATAAAAGCATGGCCTTTAAAATCATCGAATATATTAAGATTCTTCTCCGGGGTTACGATTATCGTGTTTTCTTTTTTAAGTTGATTTTCCCCGGGCCGGGTCATCAAGGCATCCAGCCTTTTTTTAAGCCCTGCCCCATTTCCTATGATTATGTGCATGTTTTTAAGCATGATTTCCAGTTGTCCGTTATTACTGTGTAAATCTTTTAACGGCTTTGTGAGGTATTTGCGGATCAGCTCTAAAACTTGGCTACTCGCGTCATCGCCTATGTCTATAGCGAGAACCCGCCGTTCTCTTGTTTCTCCCCGGATTTCTTTCTCGCCGGGAGCGGTTTCATTTGCCCAGATCATAAGCGCGTTCGTCAGTAAAGTTACTATTTTTTTGGCGTTTTTTTCCAGATCTTCCACCGTGTTAAGCCCGGTCTCAGGCGCTTCTTCTGTTAAAAGCGGCTTTTCCCCGGATAATCCGCTATCTCCCGTTCCCGGGCCGCGTAATTCTGCCCTGAACCCGGGAAGGCCCGGTTCAAAAGGATGGTTTCCATTGCCGGGAATGCGCCTTCTTTGCCTTCCCGCTTTTATGATCTTTGCATATTCCTCCGGATAACCCCGCTTGACGGCGTTGAGGGCTCTTTCCGCTAAAGAAGGATTGGTATTATCGAAACACATTTGTAGCAATGTCGATTTAAATTCATTAAAATCCCGTTTTAAAAATTGATCAATGGCATTTTTACCCCTATATCCGGAAATATGCGCGTACATTGCGTCTATGGATTCGTTCACTTTTTCCCTAAAACCGCGCCTTGCCGTAAGTTTCTCTCTTTTTATTTTAGCGTTATCACCATCATTTATATGGAAACACTTTTGTAACCGCGAAATCGCTTCTAAAAGCCTTTCCGTGTAATTTTTGTTTTTCAATTTACTTTTGTCCGGCGTTGTGGTGAGCATGGCGATAATTTCCGTGTGCCGCGGATCTGTTATGGCCGGTGGCAATTTCTTCAGAAAAACCAGAAGGTTTTTTCTCATTGCCAGATATATCCTTTTTAGTTCATTGTTCTCCTTATTAGAGCATTGGCTGATAGCGCTTGTTAATACAAAAATATTTTTAAGGTCTCTTTTTGATATTTTAGATTCCGCGTTTGCCCCGTTTATATGTTTAATAATTTTTAGGATACTTTTCTTTATTTCGGCGGATATGGTTTTCATGACTTTTTTCCCAATGGTGGATTTGCCGTTTGTTAATGTGGCGTACATGTTGCTTCTGTTTAATATCGTTTTTAAACTATCTACGAGCTCTTCTATGCTCTTTTTTTCTAATATTTTTTTCAGCCTATCTTTTCGAGTTTCCACATACGCAGGATCTTCATCTGCGATTGCTATAAACTGAACACCTGCATCCATCCCGTCATCGTCGGAATGATCAGGCTCATCTGAAGCTAACTCGTTTTCGGCAGAACGGTCAAATTCCCATTCTTTTAATAAATAATCCGTTATAATTTCTTTAAGGGCCGCGTATTCCTTTTTTACACCTTTTTTGTCGCCGTAATCCGCCAGCATATAATCAACCCATCTTGCTGAAGACGTAACGGTAAATTTTTCGTTTCTTTCAAAACCGAGCGCGATTCGGTTTCCTTCTTCGTTTGATATGATATTGTTTACCGTGAAAACATCGCTTTGCACAGGGGAATCAGGCAGCTTTATCCCTACGTTGCCAACGCCCCCAAGCGCCGCCAAAAGAAATGGCGCCTGGCTTGAATAGTCTCCTTGCGCGCTAACCATATATCCAAGAGTTTCGATCGGAAAACGCGAATCGTTATTAGTAATTTCCTGCGAAAATAACGCTATTACAGGATATGGGCTGTGGGAAAGAAAATCATGTTCTTCTTCCATTGGCGCGCGTTTCCTTATACCCATTCCCATGGAAGGATACCCTTCTATAAATTTTTCAATCGCTTTTAAAGCGGGCATCAGGCTTTTTGTAATATCCGCGCGCGGTATGATAGGTTCTCCTATTTCTTCTGCCGCCATAAAATACTCGATTAAACTCTTGGCGGTTATTGTTAGCCCTGATTCGCCCGGTATTCCGTCGATAGGATTGTCGTTTCCATTGCCGTTGGGAAAGCCTTCTTGCTCCACCGCGTTTAATAGTACAAAAAATATGAAAGTAAAAATACCGGATATAATAAGCGATTGCCCGGTGTAATCAAATGTCGCGAAGCTCACGAAATTCCCTAAAACAGGACTTAAATAGAAGAATAATCCCGCCGACCCCGCGGCAATCAGGCCGCATATAACAAGCAAGGTTTTTTTCAATAATGAACCGCGACGGCTTATAGGGTCTTCCCTTGTTGTTTTACGGGAAAACGCAAATTTTTTTGATGAAAATTTATCGGAATCATTTTCCGGTGGTCCGGTTAAACCTATTTCAAACGGAAAATTCGGATCAAGTAATGCATTCCACCCGGTATCTACAAAATCGTCATAGGGTGCCATTAATTTTCTAATCTCTTTATGATACTTGAGAAGCGCCGAAGGATTTGCGGATATCCGCCCAAAGCCGGATGGGTTTCGTCTTCCGGCAATAAGCTTTTCGCTTTCACCGATAACCGTTCTCAGTGTTTTATCCGAAAAAGTATAAAACCGATGGGATTCGGTTATCTTTTCCCCTCTATCATTGAATGCCATCCGCCTGTTCTCAGAAGAGTCTTCCACCGTTATGATTCCGGGAATAATTGTATTTCCTTTTTTAAGGCGCCTTAAAAATTCATCTATTATTTTTTTGGCTTTTGCCTCAAAAACACTTTTTTTCAAAGACCCGTCTTTTTCCCTGTCTTTTCTTTTATGATAACGCATGTTGCAGGTTAAAATGATGTTGTCCGGGATTTTGAGCGGATCGAGTTCGTGCTTGTCTGCGTAGACAGTGAGATTTTTGTACCCGGCGGAGAATTTTTTGCCCAGGGCCCTGGGTGAATACCTGCCGAATTCGGCAAGTAAGGCAAGTTCCCCTTTTTCGTTTTTGGCGTAAAAGTCGGGTATAGCGCTTGGCACTCGCCCCATGGAAGCGACTATGTGCGGCTGCCAGTGGCGGCCCAATATATCGTATGACATTATGTGTATCCCGTTATTTTGAATCTGCCCAAGCCAATAAAATTTCCACGCTGGCGGAAGATTGTGTTTGAAAATTTCCATTCTAAAACCTATGGCTTCTTTTAAAACATTGATGATTTTTTCCATCTCCGCGAATACGCCTACTTTTTGATATTCTTCGGGCATAAAACAATCAAGCTCGAATATTTCCTCGATATGTTCTGTTTTTCTGAAATGATAAAATAGCATATTTTTGGCGCGCGGGTTTGTATTAACGGTAAAATATTCCCCTGTTTCGCCCGGGCCGATCCCGCTTCTTTCCGGAATAATATAAATAAGCCCGTCGGAAGAGGCGAACATTTCATACGCGCCCCATGCCTCCTGGGCCAGCCGGAATACCGGCTCCTGATTCGGATGCCTTGTATTTATTATCTGATAAAGTTCTTTTTCGGCGAAAAACGAGTAGGGGTGATTTGCCACCCGGGCTTTTTTCTGAAATTCCTCGTATGTTTTTCTTTTTTGTTCTTCTTTTCCGCCCATGTCTCTTGGCATTTCGATCATTCTATAGAGATACTGCTGCATCCTATTTATGTCTCCGTCAAAATACCTGTAAAAAACAAACGTTATTATCGCGATATTTTTAGCGTTATATTCTTTCTTGAAAGTATCTTTAATAAGTTTTTTTAAGAATTTTTGTTTTTTTACCTGCAAAGTTCTTGCTGTGGAAAGTTTTTTTATCGTTTTTAATAATTTTTTTTGCCTTATTTCACGGTTTTTAAGTGATTCGGGCAGATTTTCCGCTTTTATCGCGTTGAATTTTTCTTTTTTTACATGAAAGCCCCGCCCGTCCGCGGGTACGGGAATGGTTATGGGTTCATTTACCCGCGGCAGTATTATTTCCCCGGCAAACCCTTCGGCAATAAGCCTGTTTTTTAGCGCTTCTTTGGCTCTCCTGCTCGCGTGAATGAGGGCGATTTTCCTTGGATTTATATTTTTAGCCGCGTCGGCCAAATCCCCGCCCGGAGAATGGGCGCTGAAATGGAGGCGCTCTATTTGTTCGGGCTTGATATACACGCGGTTTTCGGAATTATACCGGTCTCTCAGGATTATATAACCGGGATGGTTATTTTTTTTAATTTGCAGGAGCTTTCTCGATGGCGTATCTGTCCCGGGAAAACCCACGATAGCGATCGTATTATTTTCACCGAAAGTTCCCCCGTCAGCAGGAATGCCCCATTTTCTGTAATACTCCGTGGGCGATATTTCACCGGGCTCGCGCTGCCTTGACATCATGAAAACATGATTAACGGAAGAACCGCCTGATAGCATGCCGTGGCCGCAAATTATAATAGCTCCTTGATCTTTTTCGCGGCCGTATAAATACGGAAATATTCGTTTTCTGTTTCTACCTGTAATTTTTATCGTATGATTGTCTGTCCCGAAAAAAACCCTGCCGTCGCTGCCTGTCAACCCCCTGCAGGAATCCGGCATGAAATCCGTTTTATATTTGTCATAAAGTTCGGCCATTTCCGCGGCCATGCCGTCAATATATATCGGGACTTCCGGTATCTCGCGCCGTTTCATGAGTTTTTCCAGCACTATCGCTATTTCTGCGCTGCGCCCCAAAGCGAACGAAGGTATCATGAGTATTCCGCCTTTTTTCATTGTTTTGTTTACTACCCCGGCCAGGTCCGTTTCCAATTTTTCTATATTCTGCGTGCCGGGCCGATCCCCGTACAGCGTTTCATAAAGCAGAAAGTCTATAGGTATTCGGGGCGGTTCCATTGGTTTTACAGAGGCCTGCTCTTTAACGGATATATCTCCCGAATAAAGCAGATTAAAAGAGGGAGTAGCAACCGTCACCGAACACGCCCCGGGAATATGGCCTGCTGTGTCAAATTTTATTTTGGCCGTAGCTGCAATACTATACCAGGTGCCGCTCTTTACCGCGATGGCTTTATTGATTATTTCATTTACAAGAGTTCTCCGGCTTTTTCCGTTTTTCTTGGTTCTGTTTTTTCTGCCCGCGTTATCAAGCAAAAGAACTCCGGCCTGTTTCAGGGTAAGCTCAGTGGCTATTATTTTCGCGTCAGGAAACTTCTCCGCGGCATCTATCAGTGATCCCGTGTGGTCAATGTGAGAATGGCTAAGCAGTATATAATCCACGCTGTTTTCTTCTAAAGTGTCCAGGTCCAGTCTCTCGCCGCTTTGAGGGTCAAGTCCCGCGTCAAAAAGCAGGCCGTGTTCGCCTATTTTTGTGAAAAACGCGCTCTTACCCGGTTTGTCAACGCCGCCCAGAGGTATTATTTTCGTGCCGCGCGGCAATGTTTTCTTTATGTTGTTTTTTATAAAAGCTATTTTGAAATATATTTTATCATCGGATTTTTTATTCCGCGGGGTTAGGTCAAGAGCAGAAGCTGGAATGTCTTCATAAACAAAAGGGTTGTAAAAAATAAGTTTATCCCCGTTTACGGGGAATACTATTTCTATAAACCCTTTTTCCGCGAGCTCTCCTATATCGGTATCAGACACCTCAGGCATTTCGTCCGGTTTAATTTTACCGGCTTTTATCAGCTTAAGAGCGGCCTCATTTATGAAAGGCCATACTTTATCGCGGACATCATGGAAAAAAACCGGTTTACTGCCACCACTGTTTACATATTCTAAAACGCATTTTTCTAATGCCCGGGCGGAATTTTCCCCTGTCAGAAGTGTCGTGGGCGCGAGGGTTCCCCCGGATAAAATATCCGGGTCTGCCCATAGCAGATTCTGCCACAGAAAAGCGGCGGCTAACACTATGGCCGTAATTTTGATTATTGTGTTACGCTTACATCTCATGATTACACTGTTATTTCTTACTGATCATTAACATTATAAGTCCTGCTATATTTTTGCTATTATTGTCTCTTTAGCATCTTGCATTACGGTAGTATATCATAATTTAAATACAAATATGTCGCGAAAGCGTAACTTATTTGTTAAAGAAATGTAACGAAAAAACCGGACATTTACCCGGTTTAATAGGAAAGTGTGTCCGCGTGTAGGTATCGGTCGGTGGTATTATGGCCCCTCAACCACTCCAACCCATACAATACCGGGTTTACCAAAACCCGGTATTGTATGGTATAGCTTTGTGTGTGGCACCCCCACCGGGATTTGAACCCGGGTCTTCAGAATGAAAATCTGATGTCCTAGGCCAGGCTAGACGATGGGGGCCTGTTGCTGTTTTATTTTATTAGAACTTTGCCCCTAAGTTAACATTTTAAGCGTCGCTTAAAATGTTAACTTAGGGGTTTTTTGCGTCTTGTTACTTTTGAAATGCCGGATTGTGCCGTTATTTATCATTCTTCTTTAATGACTCGGGCTACAGAAGCGGCTTTATCACCTTTTACAAGCTTAATCATGCGAACGCCTTGAGCGGAACGCCCGGTTGTTCGTATATCCTTGACAGGACATCGCACTACCATGCCTTTTGAAGTTATTATCATTATGTCATCTTTATCGGAAACAATCTTCAGGCCGATTACCGGGCCGTTCTTCGCGGTTACTTTTAAATTTATTATACCTTTACCGCCTCTTGACTGGACCCTGTATTCCTGCGCTTCCGTTCTTTTGCTAAATCCGTTTTCCGTAACGCTTAAAAGTGTTGCTTTTTGATCCGCGACGACCTCCATCCCTATGATAGCGTCTTTTTTCCCCAGATTCATACCTCTCACGCCCGCGGCGGCTCTTCCCATGTCTCTTATGGCTTTTTCGTTGAATCTTATAGCTTTTCCCTCTCTGGTCGCGATAAAAATCTCGTCTCTTCCGGATGTAAGTTTTGCCGCTATGAGACTATCGTCCTTGCCGAGAGAAATCGCTACTATACCGCTTTTTCTTATATTTGCAAACGCTGAAAGCGCGGTTTTTTTCACTTTGCCGGATTGTGTACTCATCATTAGAAATCGTCCCTCTTCAAATTTTTTGACGGGAATACTGGAAGTAATTTTTTCTTCGGCTGAGAGAGAAAGCATATTGATAATAGCTTTTCCTTTCGCCGTGCGGCCTGCCTGGGGTATATCGTAAACTTTGACTGCGAAAGCTTTCCCTTTACTCGTGAAAAACAGCAGGTTGTCATGCGTGGAAGCGACGAAAAGGTCCTCTATAAAATCTTCCTCTTTCATCCCCGCTCCGGATATGCCTTTGCCGCCGCGGCGCTGTTTTTTATAGGCGCCCAGGGGAAGCCTTTTTATATACCCGGAGTGGCTTATGGTTATAACGACATCTTCATCCTGAATCAAGTCTTCCATCTCAAGGTCCTCGGCTTCGCCCATGAGTTCGGTTCTTCTTTCATCGCCAAATTTTTTGTTAACCTCGGAAAGCTCTTCTTTTATTATGTTAAGCACCTTTTTTTCGCTCGCCAGGATGGCCGAAAGCATTTCTATTTTTTTGATCAGTTCTTTGTATTCCCTGTCTATTTTCTCTCGTTCAAGGCCCGTAAGCCTTTGAAGCTGCATTTCCAGGATCGCCTGGGCTTGTTTGTCGCTAAGTTTGAATTTTTTTATAAGTTCCGCTTTCGCGGTTTCGGGGTTTTTGGATTTTTTTATGATACGGATTATCTTATCCAGATTTTTTAGGGCGATTTTTAAGCCTTCCAGTATATGGGCTCTCGCTTCCGCTTTTTCCTTATCGAATATTGTCCTTTTTATTATCATTTCCTTCCTGTGGGAAATATAGGAGGAAAGCATTTCTTTAAGATTAAGTATTTTGGGGCGCCTGTCGACGATCGCGAGCATTATAACGCCGTAAGTTGTCTGCATCTGGGTATGTTTATAAAGCTGGTTTAGAATTACCTGGGCGTTGCTGGACCGCTTCAGCTCTATAACGATCCTCATACCGTCCTTGTCGGATTCGTCTCTCAGGTCCGATATGCCTTCGATTTTTTTATCCTGCACAAGCCCCGCGATAGAGGTAATTAGATTATTTTTGTTTACCTGATAAGGAATTTCTGTAATAACTATGCTTTCCTTGCCTCCTTTTTGGCTTTCGATTGACGCTTTGGCGTGAACTAGAAGGCGGCCCCTCCCCGTCTCATAGGCCTTTTTGATGCCTTCCTTTCCGCATATAATACCTCCTGTCGGGAAATCAGGGCCTTTTATTTTTTTTGTCAGATCCTTAATTTCACAGTCGGGGTTATCTATAAGATACGTTATGCCGGCAACGACTTCGGAAAGGTTGTGGGGCGGTATATTTGTGGCCATGCCTACGGCGATCCCTGTTGAGCCATTCAGCATCAAGTTTGGCAATATAGCCGGTAATACGCTCGGTTCTTTCAGGGAATTGTCGAAATTTGGGACGAATTTTATGGTGTTTTTTTCCAGGTCCCGCAGGAGCAGATCGGTAACGTGTTCAAGCCGCGCTTCCGTGTATCTCATCGCGGCCGCGCTGTCGCCATCAACCGAACCGAAGTTGCCCTGGCCGTCGACAAGCGGGTAGCGTAGCGAAAAATCCTGCACCATTCGCACAAGAGCGTCATAAACGGCTGTATCGCCGTGAGGATGGAATTTGCCGAGTGTCTCTCCCACTATTCTCGCGCTTTTTTTATACGGTTTATTATGCTCGAGACTAAGCTCTTTCATAGCGTAAAGAATGCGCCTGTGAACGGGTTTTAAACCGTCCCTGGCGTCCGGGAGGGCTCTTCCCACAATTACGCTCATCGCGTAATTAATATATGAGTCCTTCATTTCCTCTTCTATGTGTATCGGAACTATTTTTTCATTTCGCGTATACATATACCTCCCTAAACATCAAGTACTTTTACTTCGGGGGCGTGTTTTTCTATAAATTTTCTGCGCGGCTCTACTTGATCCCCCATGAGCACTGTGAACATCGCGTCGGCCTCAACCGCGTCATCCACGGTTACCTGCTGCATAACCCTTCTATCCGGGTCCATTGTGGTCTCCCACAGCTGGCCGGGGTTCATTTCACCAAGGCCTTTATAGCGCTGTATAGACATGTGCCTTTGGCCGAGTCCTAAAATAAACCGCAAAAGTTCTTTTAAACTAAAAATTTCCTTGGTCCCTTTTTCTGTTTTTACTTTAAATAGCGTCTTACCGTTTTTCTTGCTTTTTTTATCTCCCTTAGGGGGGTTGTAATTTGCTATGTCTATTTTTAATTTTGATAGATTCGTATTTAGTTTATTAAGCTCCCTGGCCTCGTAAAATTCAGCCACATCAAGATCTGTCTCTTTGCCGAGTTTCTTTTGTGTTTTTTTTGTGAATGCCGCCAATTCATCATCATCGTAGATAAATTTGTATTGTCCCTCCACTTTTACCCTATAAAATGGCAGTTTTTTGGTTTTATGGTGCTTAAATGACAGAAATTCGTTGAATTTCACTCCACGCCGCTCTATGGCCGAGGATAGGGCTTCAACCTGCAACAGGACTTCAAGCACTTCTTTAAGTTTCTTGTCATTAAAAACATGTTTATCTTTCACTCTTGTGACTTTAATGCCCTCTACCCCTTGCTCTATAAGAATAGAATTCATTTTTTCATCACTGCTGAGATATTCCTCTCTTTTTCCGGTTTTAATTTTATACAGTGGGGGTTGCGCGATATAAATATGCCCTTTTTCCACAAGTTCTTTCATCTCACGGTAAAAAAATGTAAGGAGCAGCGTCCTGATGTGCGACCCGTCAACATCAGCGTCACACATAAGGATTACCTTAAAATACCTGATGTTATCTATTTTAAATTCATCCCCTATACCGGTGCCTATGGCCGTTATCAGCGTACGGATTTCCTCATTGTTTAACACCTTGTCAAGAGCGGCCTTTTCAACATTAAGAATTTTTCCTTTAAGCGGCAGAATCGCCTGATATCTCCGGTCGCGCCCCTGCTTTGCGCTACCGCCGGCGGAATCGCCCTCCACCACATAAAGCTCGCATGTTTCTGGATCCTTTTCTGAGCAGTCCGCGAGCTTCCCGGGAAGCCCGCCTGATTCAAGGGCGCCCTTTCTCCTTGTCAGCTCTCTTGCTTTTCTCGCGGCGTCGCGCGCTTTCGCGGCAAGGACGCATTTTTCCACTATTTTTTTCCCGACCGCCGGGTTTTCTTCCAAAAACGCGCCAAGTGCCTCGTTTACGGCGGATTCCACAACTCCTTCTACCTCGGAATTTCCAAGCTTTGCCTTGGTTTGCCCTTCGAATTGCGGGTTTGGGATTTTTACGTTAATAACGGCCGTAAGCCCTTCCCGCGTATCGTCTCCGGAGAGGCTTATCCCTTCCTTCAACAGTTTTTTGTTTCTGCAATACTGGTTAAGTGTGCGGGTAAGAGCGGATTTAAATCCCGTGAGGTGCGTTCCGCCGTCAATGGTATTAATGGTGTTCGCGAAAGTAAAGATATTCTCCGCATACCCGTCGTTATATTGCATTGTTACTTCGACAAACATTTTTTCTTTTTCCCTGGCCAGGTATATTGGTTTTTTATGGAGCTTGTTTTTGTTTTTACTCAGGTGCTCCACGAAAGAAATGATACCGCCTTCGTAATGAAAAACGTTTTCTTTCTCCTGTCGCTCGTCTTCCAGGGTAATTGTTATGCCTTTGTTTAAAAACGCTAATTCTCTCAGGCGATTCGCGAGTGTATCATAATTAAATTTGGTTGTTTCTTGGAATATTTCCTTATCGGGTTTAAATGTAACACAGGTCCCGGCTTTCGCTGTTTTCCCTATGGTTTTAAGGGCGGTCGCTGTTTTTCCTTTTTCGTATTCCTGCCGGTAGATCCTACCGTCCCTTAACACTTCGACTTCCAGCCATTCTGAAAGCGCGTTCACAACGCTAACGCCCACTCCGTGCAAACCGCCGGAAACTTTATAAACTCTATGATCAAATTTTCCGCCGGCATGAAGCGTGGTCATTACAACTTCCACAGCGGGTTTTTTTTGTTTTTTGTGTATATCGACGGGTATACCCCTTCCATTATCCGCAACGCTTACGGAATTGTCGGCGTGAATAGCCACATCTATCTTGTCGCAATGCCCTGCCATGGCTTCATCAATAGAATTGTCGACCACCTCATAAACCATGTGATGAAGCCCCTTCGCGGTGGTGTCTCCTATATACATAGCCGGCCGTTTTCTCACGGCTTCAACGCCTTCAAGGACCTGTATGTTGGTCGCGTCGTATCTTTTCGCGGCGTTTTTTTCTTCTTTTCCGGGTTTTTGCGTTTTTTTCTTTTTTTTGCTTTCTTCCGTCGCCATGACTTATATTTCTCCTATGCGAAATTGCAGCTCTTCTGCCTTTTTCCGGGTTTTTGCGTTTTCATTAAATATTTTAATTATTCTTTTTTTCTCAAGGGTTAGTTTATAGAGCCAGCTCGAATCACTTACATTTATCACCAGTTTTTTCCCTTTAAAAAGAACGGGTTTTGTGTGGGCCGCTGCCTTTTTACCAACCGCGTTTTGCCATGCTTTAATAACAGCTGATTCTTCTTCCTGCCTTTTTTCCAACCCTGATATAACTTGTTTAACGACGTCTTTAAGCTCCACGCGCCCCTCCCGGCCGGTGTTTCATATCTTACGTGATTTGCATCGGCAGGACAACGTAAACATATTCACTGTCGATTCTTATTACGCCCGGTTTGTCGCTTTCTGCAAGTTCAAAACCAATTTCTTTCGCGTCTATGGCTTTTAACACCTCTATGATGTAGTTTGGGTTAAAACCCACGGTGAGATCCTTTCCCCTATAGGAAACCCCAACCTCTTCCTTTACCTCCCCCATGTAGGGGGTGTTTTTAGAAATAGATATTTTTCCTCTGGATATATCTATCTTTATAGCCACTGAATCCTGGTTTGTTAATATCGACGCCCTTTTAGCGGCCGCGAGAAAAGAATCCCTGTCAATAATAATCTTTTCCTTGACTTCTTTGGGTATAACCTGTTCGTAACCGGGAAAATCTCCCTCGATGAGTCTCGAAATAACCGTGGTTCCCGCGATATCGAACAAAACCTGGTTTTCATCAAAGGCCAGTTTTACCTCGCCATCTTCCTTGAGCAGCCTGTTGAGCTCCTGTATTGTTTTTGTGGGAATAATTATTTTTGTTTCAAGAATTGTTTCTTTTGGCAGTTTCTTTTCTATGGCAGCCAGCCTGCGCCCGTCTGTAGCCACCAATTTTATAGTTTTTCCGGTTATAACAAACAGTACGCCGTTTAACACATATCTCGTTTCGTCATGGCTTACCGCAAAGCTTGTCATTGCTATCATATTCTTTAAAAACCCCTGTGGAAGCGTTATCGCATCCTTGTTTTTAAGGGTGGGGGGTTGGGGAAACTCGTCTTTTGGTAAGCCAACGATTTTAAAAAGTATTTTACCGCTTTCTATGGTTGTGATGTTATTCTTCTTCGTGTATATTAATATGTCCCCGGCGTTCGGTAATTCTTTTATGATATCCAGGAATTTCTTCGCGGGTAGCGTTATGGCGCCTTCAACTTCGGGGGTGGCCGGCATTGTTGTTGATATTCCCATATCAAGGTCGGTCGCGGTTACTTTTACTTCGTTTTTTCGGGCTTCAAGCAACATATTTGATAATATGGGTAGAGTGGTTTTCGGCGATACCGCGTTTTGCACTTTTTGAATCGTTTCCAACAACTGATTTTTATTTGTTTTAAACTTCATATCCCCTTTCCGTTCTACTATTAATAATTATAGAAGTAAGATAGTAATAGTAATAAGGGTTGTGGATTGTTTATATCAATGTAACTTATTCAGACACAATAAGTTACATCAGGAAAACAATCCACAACATATCAACATACCCACATTACCCTTTTATGCTAACTATTAACTTGTCCACAACCCAACGCGTCTTTTCACTGCTTTTTAATTCTTTATCTATTTTTTCACACGCGTGTAATACGGTTGTATGATCCCGGCCCCCGAAAAACTGGCCTATCTCGGGAAGTGAAAGATCTGTCATGTCCCGGCTTAAATACATTGCTATCTGTCGCGGATAAGCTATTGCTTTCGTCCTTTTTTTTGCCTTCATATCTTGAAAAGATATGTCAAAATATTGAGCCACTTTTTTTTGTATTAAATCAACACCGACCCTCCTCTCGCCCTCTATAAACATACCCCTCAACACTTCCTTGGCCAGGTCCGTCGAAGCTTTTTTATTCATCAGTTTAGCATAAGCCACAACGCGCACCAGCGCGCCTTCCAATTCACGTATATTTGTTTTTATGTTCTCGGCGAGAAAGAAAAAAAGATCATCGGGTAAAAACATGGTTTCTTTTTCACTTTTTTTTCTTAAAATCGCTGTCCGTGTTTCAAAATCAGGCGGCTGTATATCGGTTATCAAACCCCACTCAAACCTTGAAACGAGCCTTTCTTCAAGTTTGGAAATTTCCTTCGGCGAACGGTCACTCGACATAACTATTTGCTTGTGCGCGTCATATAAGGAGTTGAATGTGTGGAAAAATTCTTCCTGGGTGGAATCTTTTCCCGCTATAAAATGTATGTCATCAATCAGGATAACATCCACGTTTCTATACATCTGCCGGAATTGAGACATTGACCTTTTCTGGATAGCCGCGATTAACCTGTTGGTAAAATTTTCACTGGATATATAGAGAATTTTTGCCTTAGAAGATCTTCGAATAAGCTCATTACCCATAGCGTGCATTAAGTGAGTTTTTCCAAGGCCGACACCGCCATATATAAAGAAAGGGTTATACGCTTTAGCCGGCGATTCAGATATCGCCAAAGCCGCGGCATGGGCGAAACGATTATTTGACCCCACAACAAAATTCTCAAAAGTGTATTTAGGATTAACACGTGACTCGCGTAACTGCACTCCGTCCACTTGTTTGGGGAACACCGCCCGGAACCATCCCTTGCGGTTTGCTGGTCTGGTGTTTTCATCTGTAGATGTGGGGGGTAGGCCGGCGGCATGAGGGGAAACAATAAGGTCAACAGTTATGTTCCTGCCCGTGTTTTCCGCAAGATGGCTATCAAACATAGTCAGATACCTCTCCTGGACCCATTCTTTAACAAATTCATTAGGAACGGCAAGCACTAATTTTTCGTCGGAAAATGACACCGGGGTTATCTGCGTGAACCAGTTGTTCAACACCTGTTCACTAACTTTCGTTTTTAAACAATCCAAAAGATCGCCCCATAATTTCGTATGTGACAGATTCATAAGTTATCCACAATTAACAACATGGCAATCCAACGCAAATATACAACTTATTCACAACTTATCCACAGCTTTGTCAATAACAGAAATTTTCATTTAACCCACTGATACATAGGTGAAAAACCACTATATTTAAGAAAAATTATCTCACCTTCGTTTTTTTATATGCCGGACAGGTCAACATTATATCAAAACAATATTTTTTTGCAAGACATTTTTTCTCCTTGACTCAAGGCCCGGATGTGATATAATTAGCAACCTATGAAAAAGCACTTAAAATCGAAATCCAATCTAAAAAGAAAGCGCAAGCATGGTTTTCGTCGTCGGATGCGAACCTCATCAGGCAGGGCGGTGCTTTGCAGGCGCAGAAAGAAAAAACGCCTTCGCCTGAGCGCATAGTGAGTAAGGTGGCAAAAGAACAGCGCATCAAAAAAACGCTGGATTTTAAAAAAGCGTACAAAGAAGGCAAAAGGTTTTTAAGCCCGCGTTTCGTTTTGTACGTGCGCCCTAACGGCCTTTCTCACGCGAGAATAGGGGTATCAATCGCGAAAAGACATTTTAAACTTGCCACAAAGCGTAACAGGCTGAGAAGAGTGGCGCAGGAATTGTTTAGAACAAAAAAAGCCGCTCGGGTGAGCGGTTTTGATTTTGTTATTGCCTCAAGAGGGCGGCGTGAGCAGGATATAAACGAAGCAGTGCGGGAATTGAGGTCCCTCATTGCCGGAAATAGGCGGTAAATATTCCAAAAAAGTAGTCAACCCGAGAAATAATGGCAGCAAAAACAATCATTCTTTTAATCGAATTTTATCGTAAGTACATATCTCCATTGAAGTTACAAACATGTAGATTTTATCCGACATGTTCAGAATATAGCATAGAATGCATAAGGAAATTCGGCTTATTAAAAGGATTACTAAAGAGCGTAAAGAGAATTTTAAAATGCCACCCATTTCATCCGGGCGGCTATGATCCGGCTTAAAAAATATGGAAAAGAAATTAATAACAGCGATTATCCTGTCCGTTCTCGTTATGGTTGCGTTTCAGTTTTTGATCCCAAAACCCCCGGTCTTCACGCCACCGCAAACGACAGACGTAACGAAACAGCCTGTTCCCACCGCTAACAAAGCGGAAATACCCCTTCCTGTCCCCACAGAAAAAACGACCGTCGAAAAAACCACGGTAGCTGAGACAGGGAAATACATACTGACTTTTACAAATTTAGGCGGTTCTTTAAAAGATGTAAAGCTGAAGGAATACCTCAATCCCCGAACAGGGGAACCGATGCATCTTGTTAAATATGCGGAAGGCCAAAACGCCATTTTTGCCCTGGAAAGCAACACGTTGATAGATAACCTTGAGACTAGGATCTTTAAGCTCAGTAGAAAAGAAAAACACACAATTACCTACATCTATTCCATACCCGGAAAGTTTACACTCACCAAGGAATACTCTTTTTATAACTACAATGATACCATAGGGTTACGTGTTTCTATCCAAAATTTGGGAAAAGATATAATATACAAAGAATACGATTTAATAGGGGCATCCGGGATGATATCATCCGGCGGGACGATGGGCAGAAGATTTGTTGAAATAGATTCTATGATTGACGGAAAGCTTTTACGTAACGGGAAAGTAAAAAACGGGCAGGAAATTGTAAAAGGTATTGTTTCGTGGACGGGTGTGAAAACAAGATATTTTTGTATTGTTCTTAAACCACAACAAGATTCGGAAGGTGTTATCTTAAGGCAGGTTGGCAAGACAGAACTGGCAAGTGGGATAAGAACAAAAAGAATACCGATTTACCCGGGAGCTATATCTCGAGATTCCTACGTGCTATATATGGGTCCGAATGATGCTACGCGGTTAAGCGCGCCCGGGTTCAAACTAGAACAGATCATAAACTACGGAATATTCGGGGGAATCAGCAAAATTCTGCTTGGTGTTTTACGTATATTCCACAAGATAATAAGGAACTGGGGTGTCGCGATTATAATGCTCACTTTCTTAATCAACATTATATTGTTCCCCCTAACGCGTAAAAGTTTTCTTTCTATGCAAAAGATACAGGAAGTACAGCCCCATATTGAGAAAATGCGAAAACTGCATAAAGACAATCCCCAAAAATTAAATAAAGAATTAGCCGAACTTTACAGGCAGTATAAAGTTAACCCCTTGGGCGGATGTTTGCCACTTTTAATACAGATGCCGATATTCATTGCGTTATATCAGGGGTTGATGAGATCTATTGAGCTAAAAGGCGCTAACTTCTTATGGATAAAGGATTTATCCCGGCCGGATTATGTTCCTTTACCGTTTAGCCTTCCCTTGATAGGTAATGAAATTCATATATTGCCTTTGCTTATGGTAGGCGCTATGTTTTTTCAGCAGAAAATTTCCGCAAAAACCAATGTCGGAGCAAGCCCGGAACAACAGCAACAACAAAAGATTATGCTGATTTTTTTCCCGCTGTTTTTTGGATTTTTGTTTTATAACTTTCCTTCAGGTTTAGTTCTTTATTGGCTGACCAATACTGTGCTTATGGTTATTGAGCACTCCGCAATGAGAAAAAAACTACAATGAAAAAAAAATCTATCGAGATAGAAGCAAAAACAATTAAAGAAGCGATCGCAATAGCGCTTGTAAAACTAAATACCGGCAAAGAAAATGTTGATATAAAAATTTTACGCGAAGAAAATAAAGGTCTTTTCGGCATGGAGGGTGCCGAACCTGCAAAAATCAAAGCAACCCTCAAAAAAACACCTGAAACTTGACATTTTCCCATATGTTAGGTAAACTAACATAGGAAACAAGTTTCCACGTGGAAACTGATTCTTCTTTGAGTTTCTACCGCAGTCAATTCCGCAAGCAAAATCGTTAGATTTTGTGCGGCAAAACTTTTTACTATGCCAAAAAAAATAGCTATCTGTAACCAAAAAGGAGGCACGGGAAAGACAAGTTCTGCCGTTAGCCTTGCCTCTTGCCTCGGTATTGAGAATAAAAAAACCCTTCTTATTGACCTTGACCCGCAATCAAACGCAACCAGCGGCCTGGGCATTGATAAACATTCAGTCAAAACCAGTATATATAATGTGTTGCACGAACATACGTCCCTAAGAAACATAGTGCTTAATACCCAAATCGAAAATCTTCATTTAGCCCCATCTAATTTAGATCTTACCGGAGCGGAAGTTGAACTTGTTAATGTCATGAGTAGAGAGTATCGTTTGCGAAAAGCTATTGATAAATTGGGAAGTCAATATGATTTTGTTTTAATCGATTGCCCTCCATCGCTGGGCATTTTAACTGTTAATGCCCTTACGGCCGCGGACTCTGTTATAATACCCGTACAATGCGAATATTACGCCCTGGAGGGCCTTTCACAGCTAATGAATACAATCACCCTTATCAAGGATAATTTAAATAGCGCGTTAAAAATAGAAGGCGTTCTTCTTACCATGGCAGACATTCGAACAAATTTGACTAAGGAAGTTATTGAAGAGGTTAAAAAATTTTTTGGAGGAAAAGTTTATAAAACAATAATACCAAGATCCATTAAACTTGCCGAAGCGCCGGGTTTTGGTAAACCAATAATATTATACGATAAAAATTCCATAGGTGCGGTTGCTTATCAAAATTTGGTCAAGGAAATTTTATTAGAAATTCCACAACCCATTGAAAATAAAGAAGTAATAACTAAATCGGAGGCATAATATGGAGAAAAGACTGGGAAAAGGGCTGGGTGCTTTAATACCGGAAAAGGCAGAAAATGAAAACAGTGAGAGAATAGGTGAAATAAAAGTTAGCTCTATTACTCCGAATATGCTTCAGCCAAGAAAAAAATTTAACGATGAAAAATTAGAAGAGCTGAAAAATTCAATCAGAGAAAAAGGAATAATCCAGCCGGTCGTGGTGCGCCGCACAGAAGGTGGCTATGAACTTATTGCCGGAGAGCGCCGTTTCAGGGCGGCGAAAGACCTGGGGTATGAAAATATTCCCGCGATAGTAAAAAATGTAAGCGACGCTGATAGCCTGGAACTTTCTCTTATAGAAAATATCCAGCGGGAAGAATTAAATCCTGTCGAGGAAGCGAACGCGTATATGGAGCTTGTCGAGAAATTTAATTTTTCACAGGAAGAAATCGCTAAAGCCGTCGGCAAAGACAAGTCGACCATATCAAATACGGTCCGTTTGCTGACCCTCCCGAGGTTGATACAGGAATACATAATGGACGGGACAATATCTATGGGCCACGCCAAGGCGGTCCTTTCTCTCCCGACGGAGCGCGCAAAAATCAGATTTACAAAAAGAATAACGAAAAAAAATCTTTCGGTAAGACAGGCCGAGGAATTAATAAAACAGCGTCTTCAAAAACCAAAAAAGAAAACAGAAGAAAAAGACGGACACTTGACCCGCCTTGAAGAAGAATTGCAGCATTACCTTGGCACGCGCGTGAAAATTATACACGGAAAAAAACGCGGCCGCCTTGAGATTTCCTACTATTCTAACGAAGATTTAGACCGCATCCTGGGCCTGATAAAAAAATAATCTTGATTTTTCTGCTTAATCAGGCGCAAATGTAATTTTCCGGGTAATAAGGGAAAATTATGTTTGACAGAAACCGCGAAACGTGGTACAGTAAATACTTAATTCAGCCTTTTAAATACGGTCCTGCGAGGCCGAAAAAGGAGCAAAATGAAATATAATACGGCAAGATCGGCAGGGCGCTTTAAAGGTGCCCTTTTTTTGTATATAGGTAAATATTTTTCTGAAAATTCGTTATAAATATGAAGATTAAAGCGAAAATCTTAGATAAAAAAGGTATACAAAAAGCAATAATTCGAATTTCTCACGAAATACTAGAGCGCGATAAAGAGAAACAAAAGCCGGTAATCGTGGGAATAAGAAACCGGGGCGAACATTTAGCTCGTAGAATAACCGCCTCTCTGGAAAAAATAACAGGCGGCAAAACTCTGTTTGGCATTTTAGACATTACTCTTTACAGAGATGACCTCACTGAAGTCGCGGAACAACCGGTTTTAAAAGAAACCAGGATAGATTTTGATATAACCGGGAAAAAGGTGATACTGGTGGATGACGTTTTATATACAGGCCGTACCATAAGGTGCGCCATGGATCAATTGATAGATTTTGGGAGGCCCGCCGTGATCCAACTCGCCGTGCTTATCGATAGGGGGCATAGGGAGCTTCCCATAAAAGCGGATTATGTAGGGAAAAATGTGCCGACAGCATTAAATGAAATCGTGGAAGTAAAGCTCGAGGAAGCCGATGGCGTTGATGAAGTCGTTATATGCGAGAAACCGGGATAATATGACGGTAAAAAAACCCGTTATCTGGACAAAAAAAGACCTTTTAGGGCTTGAATATTTAACAAAAGAGGAAATCGAGCTTATTCTTGACAGTGCCGCGTCTTTTAAAGAAGTGCTTGCCCGCCCCCTGAGAAAGGTTCCTACGCTGCGCGGAAAAACAATTGTAAATTTATTTTATGAGCCCTCCACCAGGACAAGAACGTCTTTTGAATTAGCCGCGAAACGTCTTTCCGCTGATGTTATTACGATACAAAGAGAATCGTCAAGCATACAAAAAGGGGAAACCCTTATTGACACAGGCAGAAACCTCGCGGCGCTCAAGATTGATATAATAGTGGTAAGGCATAATTCTTCCGGGGCGGCTGTAATGCTTTCGCGGGCGCTTGACATAAGCATTGTAAACGCGGGGGATGGATGGCACGAACACCCGACACAGGCTCTTCTGGATATTTTAACACTTAAGGAAAAACGCGGACGGGTCAGGGGTTTGAATGTAAGCATAATAGGGGACATAGCCCATTCACGCGTAGCGCGCTCTAATATATGGGGGCTTACAAAGCTTGGCGCAAACGTAACAGTCTGCGCGCCGAAGAAACTTATACCCGCCGGCATAGAAAAGCTTGGCGTTAATGTTACAACAAACGTTGATGAAGCGATACAAAAAGCCGACGCGATAAATATCCTGAGAATGCAGTTTGAAAGAGACGAAAAAAAAGCGTTTCCGTCCAGAATGGCATATTTCAAAACGTACGGTATTACCGAAGAGCGGCTTAAAAAAGCTAAAAAGAATATAATCGTCATGCATCCAGGCCCCATTAACAGAGGCGTGGAACTGTCCGCCGAAGTGGCCGACGGGGCCAATTCTGTAATACTGGAACAGGTAACAAACGGAATAGCTGTCCGGATGGCGGTATTGTACCTGGTTTCGACGGCGAAAAAAGAAAAATGAATACGCTAATAAAACAAGGGCACGTAATAGACCCGGCCAACGGGCGCGACGGCATATTTGATATACTGATTGAAGGCGATAAAATATCAAATGTGGCGGAAAATATAAACAAAAAAACAGAGAAAGTACTAAACGCCGAAAATAAAATCGTAGCCCCCGGCCTCATAGATATGCATGTTCACTTAAGAGAGCCCGGCAGGGAAGATATCGAAACCGTGGCTTCCGGCACACGAGCCGCGCTTTCGGGCGGGATCACGAGCCTTGCGTGCATGCCGAATACTTATCCCGCGATAGATAGCGCCCGCGAGATAGAACGCCTTAAAGCAATTATAGAAAAAGACGCCGCGGCCCGCGTTTTTATTACCGCCGCCATTACAAAAGGAAGGGCCGGAAAAGAAATCACGGACATAAAAGCGCTGAAAAAAGAAGGCGCCGTCGCGGTGTCCGACGACGGAGAGGAAACACAGGACGCCTCTATAATGCTGGAAGCCCTCAAAAAAGCAAAAGAAAACGATATTCTTTTAATATCGCACTGCGAAAATAAAAAGGTCTCGAAAGACGGCGTCATGAACGAAGGGGTAATAGCGACGATACTCGGGCTTCGCGGCATACCCAAAAAAGCCGAATACGAATTCGTGGAACGAGACATAAAACTCGCCGGAAAAGCAAAAGCGAAAATCCATATCGCGCATGTTAGCGCTAAAAAATCGGTGGAAATAATAAGAAAAGCGAAAAAAGAAGGGATTTCAGTTACGGCGGAAGCCACGCCACATCATTTTAGCCTGGAAGAAAACGCCTGCCGGACGTACGATACCCGCGCTAAAATAAACCCGCCTTTACGTTCGTCCGACGATATAGACGCCGTGAAAGAGGGGCTTAAAGATGGGACGATCGACGTGATTGCCTCGGATCACGCGCCGCACGGGAAGCATGAAAAGGAAATCGAATTTGACATGGCCGCGTTCGGGATTATAGGGCTTGAAACCTCGCTCGCGCTCGCGATAGCGAATCTGATAGATAAAAAAATAATTTCCTGGAAAAAACTGATCGAACTTATGTCGGTCAATCCCGCCGGTATTCTGGGCTTAAAAAACAAGGGACGCTTTTCAGCCGGAGCCGATGCCGATATAACAATAATAGATCCGGAAAAGGAATGGGTTTACGCGAAAGATTCTATCCGCTCAAAAAGCAAAAATTCCCCTTTTATAAACCGGCGATTTAAAGGGAAAGCGATAAGCGTGATTGTGGGGGGGAAGGTTTTTGAAGGGCTATGATGAAACAATTTAAAACAAAAATACTGACAAACCGGAAAATAGCGCCCGGGCACTATATATTATCGTTCAGAACGCCTCTTTTCAGGGAAGGGGTAAGGCCGGGGCAGTTTTTTAACATAAAAATAAACAACTCTTTGGAACCTTTTCTCAGGCGGCCTTTCGGGGCGTATGGGATTCATAAGAAAAAGATCGAGATTTTGTACAAAACCGTAGGAAAAGCGACAGAAATATTGTCAGTGAAAAAAAAGGGAGAAATACTGGATGTGCTTGGGCCTTTGGGAAACGGGTTTGACGCAATTTATCCGGGCAGCTCAACGCGGCCCGTTCCGGCGGCGAAAAAAGCCATTCTTGTAGCCGGAGGGCACGGCGTAGCGCCTTTGGCCGCGCTGGCAAGGCAGCTTAAGAGGCACGGCGTTAAATTTTCGGTTTTTCTCGGCGCGCGGACCAAAAAAGATATAATATGCGATAAGGAACTGGCGAAACTCGGCGCGAAGGTCTATATTGCGACCGATGACGGGTCAAAAGGCTCCAAAGGCCTGATTACGAATCTACTCAAAAAAACCCTGTTCCACTGCGTCAGTGGAAACCCTGTTCCACTGACGCAGTGGAACAGGGTTTACGCATGCGGGCCGAAACCCATGCTGAAAGAAACGGCAAAGGTGGCGAAGCAATACGGTTTATCCTGTCGGATTTCACTCGAAGAATATATGGCTTGCGGCCTGGGGACATGCCTGGGCTGCGCCGTAAAAACGCGAAACGGATATAAAATGGTTTGCAAGGACGGACCGGTATTCGACGCGAAGGAAATAATATGGCAAAATTAAACCTGAAAATAGGTGGATTAAAACTAAAAAATCCGGTAATCCTCGCTTCCGGGACCGCCGGATTCGGGGAAGAGATAAAGGATATAATTGATATAAGAAAACTCGGCGCTATAGTCACGAAAACGATTACGATGAATAAGCGGGAAGGAAACCCGCCGCCGCGCGTTACCGAAGCGCCTGCCGGGCTCCTCAATTCAATAGGCCTTGATAACGACGGGCTCAGGAATTTTATTTTTAAAAAAATACCGAGTCTCGAACACCTGAAAATACCGGTTATTGTAAGTATAGCATCCGGCAGCGCGGATGGTTTTACAAAAATGGCGAAAAGCCTCTCAGGCGTGCCGTGCATCGGAGCCATAGAGGTGAATCTTTCATGCCCCAACGTAATTCATGAGGGAACGGAATTCGCGCTTCTCGCTCAAGACAAACAAGCCACGAGGAAAATCATTTCAAAATTGCGAAAAGTAACCCGAAAAACACTGATAGCGAAACTTTCGCCAAACGTAACGGATATAAAAGAAATCGCCAAAGCCGCTGTCTCCGGCGGCGCGGACGCCGTATCGCTCATAAATACGTATCCGGGTATGCTTGTGGATATTCATACCGGAAAGCCGAAACTGGGCAACATAACCGGCGGCCTAAGCGGGCCGGCCGTAAAACCCCTTGCGCTCAAATGCGTTTTTGATGTATATAACGCAATTAAGGCGCCTATTATCGGAGCCGGCGGCATAATGGACGCCGCGGACGCTATAGAATTCATCCTATGCGGGGCAAGTTGTGTGCAGGTAGGCACGGCAAACTTCGTAAATCCCCGGGCCCCTCTGGAAATACGGGAGGGGATAAAGCGGTATTTGAGAGAGAAAAAGATAAAAAATATAAAAGCGTTAATAGGAAAACTTAGGGTGTAATACGAAACCCTATGTTTACGCATGGGGAATACATGAATCACGGAGGATACCGCAGGCGTAAGCCTGCGGGGGTACGATGACCAACAAGCTAATAGTCGCCCTTGACGTAGACTCGTTTGCCAAAGCGAAGAAACTCATCGACGAACTTTCTCCTTATGTCAATATTTTCAAAGTGGGAAGCGAACTTTTTACCGCCTGCGGCGCGCAAATAATCAATTATATAAACCGAAAAAAAAAGAAAGTATTTCTGGACCTTAAATTTCACGATATACCCAACACCGTCGGAAAAGCCGTACTCGCGGCCGCGAAACATAAAGTCTTCATGCTTACGCTTCACGCTTCCGGCGGCCCGAAAATGCTCAAACGCGCGAAAAACGCCTTTAGAGGCATGAAAAAAAAGCCTTTGCTTGTGGCCGTAACAGTGCTTACGAGCGAAAAAGGGAAAAATACGAAAACCAAAGTGCTGGATCTGGCGAGACTATCAAAAAAAGCGGGCATAAACGGCATTGTTTGTTCCCCCAGGGAAACGTGGCTTGTTAAAAAAGTATGCGGCAAATCCTTTGTGGCGGTAAATCCCGGCGTGAGGCCGCTATGGGCAAAAACAGACGATCAAAAAAGAATAACCACGCCGGCGGAAGCGGTAAAAAACGGCGCGGATTTTATTGTTGTCGGCCGCCCCGTAACAAAAGCGAAAAACCCGGCCTTGGCCGCGGAAAAAATATTGGAAGAAATAAAATTCACATGACCGAAAAACAAACCCTCGATATTTTTCGGAAAACAGGCGCGATACTTAAAGGGCATTTTAAACTTTCAAGCGGCCTGCACAGCTCCGGGTATTTACAGTGCGCGCGGGCCCTGGAACAACCCGGGTATGCCGGGAAATTATGCGCCGCACTCGCCGATAAATTCCGGACAGAGCGGCCGGATATCGTAATAGCGCCGGCGATAGGCGGTATTCTGGTTTCTTACGAAGTGGCGCGCGCGCTGAGCGCGAAAAGTATTTTCACCGAAAGAATAGAAGGTAAAATGGCCCTCAGGCGGGGATTTGAATTAAGCAAAAAAGACAGGGTTTTAATAGTCGAGGATGTTATCACGACCGGCCTTTCCACACGGGAAGTAATAAATGTAGTACGATCCTGCGGCTCAAAAATAATCGGTGTAGGCTGCCTTATCGACCGCTCGCGAAGAAAAATAAATTTCACTCCCAAATTCAAAAGTCTCGCCAAAATAGATATCCCTGCCTTCACACCCGAAAAATGCCCTTTATGCGAGAAAGGCATTCCGGTTATTAAGCCGGGTTCTCGAAAATAAGTTGCAATCACCTTGGGAATGACATATAATTATATGAAGCGATATCGGAATCGAAGAAAATAGGAGTTTTTATGGCAGAAGAATTAAAAGGCCTTATTGAAAAAATACAGGAAGAAGGCGTTAATGCCGCCCGGGACAGGGCAAGAACTATAGAGGAAGAGGCAAAGGCGTCCGCGAAAACCATCGCCGCGAAAGCCGAAAAGCAAGCGCGGGATATTATAAGGAAAGCCGAAGAAAAAGCCGCCAGAATGGAAGAAAGCGGAAAAACTTCGCTTAAACAGGCCGGAAGAGACCTCATGCTGAGCCTGCGCGAACGGGTAAATACCTTGCTGAATAATATTATCACCTCACGCGTGCAGGAAGCGCTTACCCCCGAAACAATGGCCGGGATAATAACACTTATCGCGAAAGGCGCCGTTTCCGAAAAAAAGAAAAATATAGTTGTTTCTCTCAATAAAAAAGACCTTGAGAAAACAGAAAAAGGCCTTTTAACGGAGCTTAAGGAACGCCTGAAAAGCACAATAACACTTAAGTCTTCGGAAGATATTAGAGGCGGATTTATCATAAGTTACGACAGCGGAAAATCGCATTACGATTTTACCGATGAAGCGCTCGCGGAATACATAGGTTCATATTTAAGGCCTAAACTGGCAGAAATACTGAAAAGGTGAAGAAAACAAACGGTTATTATACTTATTTGCTGTCAAGCCTTCCCATGCTTCATTTTGGAGCGAAAACGCCTTTTTCGTTCGAGAAATTTTTAAAAATGTGCGAGGGCGTTGTCTCGGAAAATGATATAGAAATAATAAAAACATGCGAAAAGGCAGATAACCCGCGCAGCGGCGGGCTCCCGGACGCGATGCGGGAGTGGCGCGCTTTTGATACGGCGCTAAGAAACGCGTTGGTCAGGATAAGAGCCGCGCGAAAACACAAAAACCCTGACAGCTATTTGCGGGCGGACAAATATCAGGACCCCGCGATAGCCAACCTCGCGATGAACGCGTACAAAAACCCTTCAATTCTCGAGTCGGAAAAAATATTGGATAAAGAAAGATGGAAGGCGCTTGACGAGTTGGAATCCGGCCACCATTTTGACCTGGACGCCTTGATCATTTACGTTCATAAACTGTTGATATTGAGAAAATACGAAAAAGCAGACGCGGCAGACAAAAATCGTGTATTTGAAAAGGTAACATGACGCTGAAAAGAAAAGGGCGAATAACAAAAGTCAACGGTAATATGGTGACTGTCGAAACCGACGGTTTTATCGTTCAAAACGAAGTGGCCTATATCGTCCATGAAAATGAACGCCTTAAAGCCGAGGTGATAAGAATAAGAGGGAACGAGGCAGAGACCCAGGTTTATGAAAGCACAAGCGAAATCAAAGTCGGCGAGGAGGTGGAATTTACAAACGAGCTTCTTTCTGTGGAACTTGGGCCGGGCCTTTTGGGGCAGGTATTCGACGGTTTGCAGAACCCGCTTCCGGCGCTCGCGGAAAAACACGGGTTTTTTCTAAAAAGGGGAGTGTACCTGGAAGCTTTACCGGATAAGCTAAAATGGGAATTCAACCCCACGGCAAAACCCGGCGCTTTTGTCCGCGCTGGTGACAAACTCGGGTTTGTATGGGAAAAAGCGTTTAAACATTACATAATGGCCCCTTTTCACCTGAAAGGCGCGCTTGAAATAGTAAAAATTTCCAAAAAAGGCACATACAACCTGAAAGATCCCATCGCCGAGCTAAGAGACTCAAACGGTAAAAAAAGCGATGTTTTTCTTCAACAGATATGGCCCGTAAAAGTGCCGATAGCCGCTTATAGCGAAAAATTAAAACCACGAAAACCGCTTGTAACAAAAATGCGCATAATTGATTCTATTTTTCCGGTGGCGCGCGGAGGAACATATTGTATTCCCGGGCCTTTTGGCGCCGGCAAAACAGTCCTGCAGCAGCTTACAAGCCGCCACGCGGAAGCAGATATAGTAATTATCGCGGCCTGCGGCGAACGAGCCGGGGAAGTAGTGGAAACCATAAAGACATTTCCGGAAATAAAAGATCCAAAAACAGGCAAAGCCCTGAGCGACCGCACAGTTATCATATGCAATACAAGTTCAATGCCCGTAGCGGCGAGAGAATCAAGCGTCTACACGGCCGTGACCATAGCGGAATACTACCGCCAGATGGGCCTTAATGTTTTACTCCTGGCGGATTCCACATCAAGGTGGGCACAGGCGATGAGGGAAATGTCAGGCCGACTCGAGGAAATACCCGGAGAAGAGGCCTTTCCTGCTTATCTCGAATCGCGCATAGCTTCATTTTACGAACGGGCAGGAGAGGTAAAATTACACGACGGTTCATCCGGGTCCGTCACGATCGGGGGCACGGTAAGCCCGGCGGGCGGTAATTTTGAAGAACCCGTTACCCAGGCTACGCTTAAGGTGGTCGGGGCTTTTCACGGCCTTTCCAGGGAACGGTCGGACGCGAGGCGCTATCCGGCGATAGATCCGTTTATAAGCTGGTCGAAGTATAAAAGTTTCATTAATGAAAAAGAAGTCGCCGACGGGCGCGGTATACTTCAAAAAAGCCATGACGTGGCGCAAATGATGAAAGTTATCGGGGAAGAAGGCACATCCATTTCCGATTACATAGATTACCTGAAGGGTGAATTTTTTGACTTTGTATATTTGCAGCAAAATGCTTTTGACACCGTCGATGAATCAACGACGGAAGAACGGCAGAAGCACGTATTTAATTTTATTCACGGTATTTTAAAAACGGAATTTAAACTTGAAAAAAAAGAAGACGCGCTGAATTTTTTCCATAAATTGCGACAAGAATTCCGGGGGCTGAATTCCGCGCCTTGGAAAAGCCCGGAATTCGAAAAAATAGAAAAAGATATAAAAAAAGTGATTGAGGAAAAACTCCCGTAAAATGCGGAAAATCTATACCGACATTATTCAGATAACGGGCGATGTTATAACGGTAGAGGCCCCGGAAGCCGGCTATGGGGAAATAGCCGAAATAACCACCAAGAGAGGGGTTTCTCTGGCGCAGGTCATACGCCTGGACAGAAAAAAAGTATCTCTTCAGGTTTTTGCCGGCAGCCGCGGCGTGTCGACGAACGATAAAGTAAGGTTCCTGGGCCATCCAATGCGCGTATCGAGCGGGGATGATCTGCTCGGGCGCATTTTTAACGGGAGCGGAAAACCGTTGGATAACGGCCCGGCGCTTTCGGGAAATCTGATAAATATCGGGGGGCCGCCCGTAAATCCGGTAAAAAGAATAATCCCGGATAAAATGATACGTACGGGGATACCGATGATAGACGTGTTCAATTCGCTCGTAGTATCTCAAAAACTTCCTATATTCTCAATAGCGGGGGAGCCATATAATGAGCTTTTAGCCAGGATCGCCACACAGGCAGAAGTTGACGTGATAGTCCTGGGGGGCATGGGGCTTAAATATGATGATTATCTGTTTTTCAGGGATACACTCGAGGAATACGGGGCGTTGTCACGGTCGATATTTTTTATTCATACAGCGGCGGATCCTACGGTAGAGTGCCTTCTGGTCTCAGACATAAGCCTGGCTGTCGCCGAACAGTTTGCCCTGCAGGGCAAAAAGGTTCTGGCGTTGCTTACCGATATGACTAATTTTTGTGACGCCCTTAAAGAAATATCAATAACGATGGAACAGGTTCCGTCTAATCGGGGATACCCCGGTGATTTATACAGCCAGCTCGCGGCAAGGTATGAGAAGGCGGTGGATTTTGATACGGCGGGGTCACTGACCATATTGGCCGCTACTACGATGCCCGGCGACGATGTAACGCATCCGGTGCCGGACAATACCGGGTATATCACCGAAGGCCAGCTTTATTTGAAGGGTGGGGTAATAGAGCCGTTCGGGTCTCTCAGCCGCCTGAAACAGCAGGTAAACGGCAGAACCCGTGATGACCACAGGACTATCATGGATACCATGATTCAATTATTTGCCAGCTACCGTGAATCCCTGGAAAAACAGGCAATGGGTTTTCAGATGAGCGGGTGGGACAGGAAACTCCTGAAATACGGAAAAAGTTTTGAAAAAAATATCATGTCACTCAAGGTTAACATCCCGCTCGAAAGAGCCCTTGATCTTGGCTGGGAGATAATGGCCGAATGTTTTACCCCGGAGGAAACAGGCATAAAAAAATCAATGATAAAAAAATATTGGCCGGAGGCCTGACATGCCGAAGGTTAAACTCACAAAAGGCGAGTTAAAAAGGCAAAGAGACGCGTTAAAACAATACAAGCGCTACCTCCCGACTTTGCAGCTTAAGAAGCAGCAGCTTCAGGTGAAGATTCTCTTCCAGAACCGCATTTTTGAGGAAAAAGAAAAAGAGCGGTCCGAAAAAATAAAAAATATAAAAATCTGGGCCGGGCTCTTAAGCGATGACAATATAGAGATAAAAAAATGGGTCGTGCCCGGCAAAATAATCACAGGCGTTCAAAACATCGCCGGCGCGGACATACCCGTTTTTAAACGCGTCGAATTTTCGCCCGCCGAATATGATTTTTTTACGGCCCCACTCTGGGTAGACCGCGCTATCGATGAATTGAGGGCCCTTGTTTCTATCACAAAAGAAACAGAAACCGTAAAAAAAGGCATAGAAATATTAAAAAGTGAATTACGCGTCACAACCCAACGCGTCAATCTTTTTGAAAAAGTAAAAATTCCCGAAGCCGAGGAAAAGATCCGGCTCATCAAGATATATATCGGGGACCAGATGACAAATTCTGTCGGACGGAGCAAAATAGCGAAGCGAAAAATCGAAGAAACCGTCCCGGAAGGGGTTTTCGCATGATTGTTCCGATGAAAAAAGTATCGGTATTGACCCAGTCAAAAGACGCTGATTTAACGATAAGGCGCCTTCGAAAGCTCGGGATACTGCATGTCGAGCATCAAAAACCACCTGAAGAGAAAAACATGGATATACTCGAAAGCGCTATAATACTTGTCGATAAGGCAATTAACATTTTGAAAGAAGTCAGGCGGGAAAACAGCGGGCTAAAAAAAATAAAAAAACACAAAAACGACAAAAGGCCCAAAGCCGGGCATGTTGTGGATTTACATAACAGAATAACCCGCCTGGAGGAATATCTAAGGATAAATAAAAATAAAGTAATCGAATGGAAAGCATGGGGCGATTTTGATCCGGAAAAGATCAGGGAGCTTGCCGGACAGAATGTGCGTATCCGGCTTTACAGCGTGCCTGCTAAAAATGTGAAAGATTTTCCGGAGAACTGCGTTGTAAAAAAAATATCTGCAAAAAAAGGAATGGCCAATATCGCTGTTATATCCCTTCGGGAGATAGAGGCGCCCTTTAAGGAGCTCACTCTCCCTGAGGACAGTATCCGGCGGATTAAGGCGAGAATCACGGAAGATGAAAAAATTATAAAGGCGATCAAAGAAGACCTGAAAAACTGCGTTTGCTACATAGATGATTTTATCGAGATAAGAAATATCTCCTACTGTGAACTGGAATTTCAGAAAACCTTAAACGGCATGGGGCAATCAGGCAACATAGTGTATTTAACCGGCTTTATCCCGCGCGATGCCGTGAATATTCTTTTGCAAAACGCGAAAAAAGAAAAGTGGGGCGTATCCGTAAAGAATCCGTCGCCGTCTGATAATGTCCCGACGCTTATACGCAATCCGAAATGGGTCTCGATAATAGAGCCGATTTTTAAAATAATTGAAATAGTGCCCGGATACAGGGAACTCGATATAAGCCTTTGGTTTCTCGTATTTCTATCGATTTTTTTTGGCATACTCGTGGGCGACGCGGGATATGGGGCTGTGTTTGTTGTCGCGACACTGGCGGGGCAAAAAAAATTCGGCAAAAAAACGCCGAACAAAGGTATATTCACTTTGTTTTACGCGTTTAGTATTTGCGCTATAATATGGGGGTTTCTTACGGGAACTTTTTTCGGCCAGGAATGGCTGCCGGAATCAGTGAAACCGCTTCTGCCGGCCTTGAGAAACAGCAAAAATATCCAGGCGCTTTGTTTTTTAATCGGGACAATTCATTTAAGCATAGCGCATCTGTGGCGCGCTATTTTAAAGGCGCCGTCCCCGAAGGCTCTGGCCGACGCGGGCTGGATTAGCGTATTATGGGGCGCTTTTTTTCTCGCGAAAACCCTTATACTGGGTGAGGATTTCCCCGTATTCGCCAGATGGTTTTTTGTCGCGGGCCCTATCATGATAGTAATTTTTACGAACCTGAACCTGAACAGAAACATATTAAAAGGCATCGGCTCTGGGTTCGGGAATCTTTTATCAAATTTTGTCAACAGTTTCACCGACGTGGTTTCGTATATACGGCTTTTCGCGGTAGGCCTTGCCACCGTGGCTATCGCGGACGCGTTTAATAAAATGGCGCTTGGGATAGGATTTAATAGTTTTTTAACGGGCCTCGCGACGGCGCTTATTTTGCTTCTGGGCCATACGTTGAATATCCTTTTAGGGGGCCTGGCGGTGGTTGTCCACGGGGTAAGGCTTAATGTTTTGGAATTCTGTAATCATATTGACATTACGTGGAGCGGTTTTTCATATAAGCCGCTGAAGGAAAGAGAGGAGCGGGTATAACCATGGAACAGGGGTTACTCATTCAATTTAAAGATTTAGGGGTGGGGGCGGTTTTGGCGTTTGCCGCCGTAGGATCCGCTTTAGGCACGGGCGTTGCCGGCATGGCGGCCATAGGCGCGTGGAAAAAGGCATTCGCCCAAAATAAAACGGCCTCATTCATGCTTTTAGCGTTTGTCGGCGCGCCTTTAACACAGACAATTTACGGCATGATTGTCATGAACAAAATGACGGAATTCGCCATAAAAGGCACTTTTTTCTGGGGCATAGGCATATTTTTCGGTATCGCGATGGGTATGTCGGCTTTTATGCAGGGAAAAGCGGGAGCCGTGGCCTCAAGCGCTCTGGGCGAAACGGGAAAAGGTTTCGGAAACTATATCGTGGTGCTTGGGATTATCGAAACAGTCGCTCTTTTTGTCATGGTTTTCGCTCTGGGCCTCCTGGATAAACTCGCGGGCGCTTGAGATTGACATAAAATTTACTTTGTGATAATATACCTTGCTATTTGACATGAGTTTAAATATAAGGGCGGTTAGCTCAGTTGGTAGAGCATCACGTTTACACCGTGGGGGTCGCAGGTTCGAGCCCTGCACCGCCCACCAGTTTTGGGGGCGTAGTTCAGTTGGCTAGAACGCGAGCTTGTCACGCTCGAGGTCGCGGGTTCGAGCCCCGTCGTCCCCGCCACTTGCAAAATCCCTTTCCCGGATTGAAATAAAAAAGTTAACTTAAACAATCCGGGAACGGGATTTTACGACGACGAAAACCCTACTTATCGTCGGGAAAGACGATGGGTAGAGTTTTTTGTTTTCTTGATATTCTTGAATTTTAGACAACCCCTGTCACGCTTTACGTTCTCCCCTACCCGCCATCGTAGGCAATTCCATTCCCGGATTGGAATATAAAAAGGTTAACTTAGACAATCCGGGAATGGAATCATGCCGCCAAAAAGGAAAATCCATGCACTACCAGTACCTCCACTACACCTTCTTCGAAACCTGCCGCAAAAGGCGCATATCGAAGACCCCCATGCTCCTACTGATCTATTTACGCGGCCTATATTGCCGTTTCGGCAATATCTTTACCTGGAAGAACAAAACCATCATAGACGATTTAGGTATCGACCGCCGCACTCTTCAACGATCCCGGCTTCTTTTGCGCGAAAAAGGCATTATTAAGTCGCATTCTGGAAGGGCTTTTTTGCGGCGAAGGCTGATAGCGGCCGAATAGGCCGGCGTAGCCGAACGCACAAGCAATTCGGCGAAGCCGTGCCCGTCGTACCCGCTACTAAAACTTGGAGTCCCTCTTGCGAGGGCTCCTCGTTTCAAGGGGAAAACCTAAGGTTTTCCCTATGACATTCGTTCCCATAATATTAACACCACGACGTTCTCTGCACCCCTTTCCCGATAAGAATAATTCTAAAATTATCGCTCTTTGGCAAAATTCCTAAGAAGCTGAAAGGGGGTAGAAGGGGTTAGTTGGGGATGGATTTTAGACGGTTCCATGGGATTATGTTTCCCAGGGAGCGTTTTTGTAGAGTGTTCCCCCCAAAAACAACGTAGGAATTAGAAGATTTATTTTTCGACAATTTATTCCAATACGAAATATCCTTGAAATATTCAACCGATACGGTTTTCCCGGATTTCATTTCAACAGGCGTTAATTTACCGGCGTTTTCTATTACGCAATCAATTTCCCTTCCAAGTTTATCCCTCCAGAAATAGTAACGCGGCAGGAGAGCTCGATTATACCGTCCTTTTATTAATTCAGATAATATAAATGATTCGAAAAGGCCGCCTTTTAAGCTATGATTAGACACCTGCTTTCTGTTTTCTATGCCTAGTAAGGAACAGGCTAGTCCCGTATCGTAGAAGTAAAGCTTTGGCATTTTTACGAGACGCTTATTAAAGTTTTTATAATGAGGGCGAAGGAGAAATACTATAAAACTGGATTCTAATATTGAAATCCAGGATTTTGCGGTATTATGTGTTATGCCGCAGTCATTTGCCAACGACGATAAATTAAGAAGCTGCCCTATTCTTGAAGCGCACATTTTTAGAAAGGTTTGAAAAATACCCAGATCGCTTATGTTTTTAATTAAGCGCAAATCCCTCTCAACGTAGGTTTGTGTATAATCCAGATACCAATCGCGAGGATTAAGTTTTTTATCGTAAATACGTGGATAGAATCCCGTAAAAAGATAGTCCTCATAATCCGTATAAGAAAAAGCAGTATTGATTAATTCGTTTAGGCTGAAAGGCAGAAGCTTCAAAATGACTGTTCGGCCAGCCAGTGTTTGGGATATGCCCTCATGAAGGAGGAAGTGCTGCGAACCGGTTAATATAAACATACCCGGCTTATTATTTTTATCAGCCAGGGCTTGAAGATAGGAGAATATTTTTGGAGTTCTTTGAATCTCATCAAGTATGGCCCCTTTGGGATATTCAGAAAGGAAGCCGCGCGGATCTGTTAAGGCATATTCCCTTAAATCAGGCTCTTCAAGGCTCACATAAGGCTTATCGGGGAAGGCTGTTTTAACAAGTGTCGTTTTTCCCGATTGACGCGGGCCTACCACTGAAATAATCGGCATTTTTTTGGCCGAGGACTTAAGCTTACTTATCAGCGCGCGTTTTATCATGCCACAAGTATACCTTATGTTGGACAATTTGTCAATTAAAGTTACAAATTGTCCATAAATATGTCCAGCAGGCATTATTAGTAACATCAAAATTTCAAAGCTATAACTTGATTTTTCAAGGATAATGGTGTATAAGAAAACAATGATGAATAAGATCATATCAAAAATAGCGGGCGTATTTCGCGCGGTATGGCGGGAATTCTGGAGCGGGTCATATGTTACCTTTGTATCCGTCGCGGTCTTTGGTGTTCTTCTTGGAATATTCGTAAAAAGATTCACGCAATATCCGGACAATGTCAATGACTGGATATCCTGGCTCGTATTGTGGATTTCAATCGGCGCCTGGCTTCGAATAAGTTTTCGGGCAAGCGCCAGAATGGAAATCAAAATAGACGCGGATCATAGCGCCCTTCCTCCAAAACCCAGAATAAGCCACGAATTGGATAGAAAAGGCACATTATACATTGACACGGTCCTGAATTTTATAAATCGAAGCAGTATCAATAATTCAATAGTTGGTGAAACATATTTAGTCAGCGGGAATAATAAGGAATACGCGCCGGCGCGAAAAAAAACCGGCAATGGGCCCGGTTTTATTAAAGAGATCAATTTACCGGACGTATACAGGCCATATACCGCGAGAAAACACAGGGTTTCCCTCACCGTCGAAAAAAAGTATATACACGGAATATTGGAAAACGGGGATAAATACCGAATTAAATTTATCTATGAGCCGATAAACGGCAAACATATCACAGTCACGGCCGAAAAAGAAATAGACACCCTCCTCAAAGAAAAATACAAATCCTTATAAAGAGTACCCCTGTTAAGCATCACAATTGTTACATCCCTGTGACATACTGCATGTGATCTTATGCTATGCTGTATACAATGTTTAAGAAAAAAGATAAGTATAGCGTATTATCACGCGCAATATCAGTTTTTCTGATACACGCCTTCCTTGTGTCCGGTGTAGCTTTTGCCATTCCGGAAGCCAACAGGTTCACCCTTGCCACTCCGTCCACAGTAAAGTCGTCCCATAAAGTCGTTTGGATAGAAGACGAGCAGCATGAAAACGGCGGGCATTACGATATCATTACCCATCCTCAAAATGCCCAAGAGTGGAAAGATGAAATGCACGCCATAGAAGCCGGTGAAATAGAAATCTTTGAGAAAGCGCTTGAAGAAATAGAGCGCAAAAAAGGCTCGCCCGCGACGAAAGAGGAAGTGCGGGATGTAATCGATAAATCCTTAGGCGGCAGGATCCCCGGAGCGGCCTTCCGCAAGAAATGGGCGTTTTCCGAAGTTAGTATGCCTATAGCGGACATGCTTGGGATAATTCAAAAGCGAAGAGAAGGCGGAAAACCGGAATTCAACGACGCGACAAGCATTTTAATCCCGCTGCTAAAGAAGCACATGCAGAACCTGGATGGCATGCGTCAAGTCCTTCTCGAAGGCTACGAACTCGACCAAATAAAAGAAATTCGCAATGACGCCAATGAAATAATAGGTTTCACCCTGCCTGTTACAAGAGACGCGAAGCCAGCGCATGAAATGCAATATTATCTGGCTAAATATATCGATAAGGAAGATTCCGATATGCCTATCGGCAAGGGTGTTTATATGAGAGTTGAATCTATTGCCGCGGCAGATACAAAAGAAGCATTAGCAGAAGAAAAAATAGATTACAGATCCTTAACATACATATTCCCATTTATGAACGATGTGCTTAATGTCTGGAGCGATTTGACATATTGCGCGACAGGCCAGATTGAATTACCACAGGGGCATCCGGCGCAAAGGCGGCTAAAAGAAATATCTGATTCGCTCAAAAGAATACACGAACAATTCGAAACCACAAATGCCCCTGAATTGTTAAAAAAATACTCATCGGATGAGGTTAGACGGTATTATTTAGATTTTGCCAGCTTTGTAAAAAAAAGCGTAACAGAACTAAAACGCTTGTTGCCTCAAGTTAGCCCCTTTATATCGGATATAGCTTTTGTTAAGGATAGACTCCAAGAGTGTGAAGATTTTGCCGATGGTATTGAAATATTACTCGATAAATCCTTAAAAAAAGTCGACATCAACACAAATTTAACTAAAATAATACGACTCACGTTGCGGGGGCTTTATGAAAGAATATTCAGGTATGATCCGATAAAATATGATGTAAAAATGGATCTAACACATAATTCTTCTTTCTTGTTTACGGCCCAGGATCAAATTTCCCATCTCTTTCTTAATTTATTGTTGCCTTTTCAAGCATGCGTGCGCGGAAAGATAGATTTAAACATTTCCACACAAAATCAAAAAAAAGATGATAAAAATTACATTTTAATTAGAATTAACAGTTCTAAATCGGTAAGTTTGAAAAATATGGTAAAAAAGGATTTAGGCATTGAAATTGGCTTTCCTTTAGCGCAAAAATTAACACGCCAACTGAATGGCACGATCGAAGTCGAATCTCACTCGACCGCGCTCGGGGCAGGCGAACCCGGCAAAAGCTTGCCCGCCGAAGCTGAACGCGAAAGCAATTCAGCGAAGGGGGGCACGACGTTTACGATACGGCTGCCGGTCGCAGAACAGGCATCAGCAATACCCGTTATGGGTGATGATTACAGAAGAAGTTTGATTGGAGAAAGCATAGCCGCACATCCGGAATTGAAATATTATGAGAGTGATTCTTTGCCTGTTTCTACGATATGGGAGCGTGTTCCGAAAACCGGATCAGTAGCGGACCTCCCATCAATTTGGGGCAAGACCGGACAAAATATTAAGGATGAATTGGCTATCGACAATATGGTGGATCCGCCCCTTGTCGATGCCTGTAAAATACTATTCAGGAAAGGCATCAGAACTATCTACACATCGGCAAATGAGACTAACGTTAAATCAGGGGCAAAGATTGAGATTGACGCGCAATTTCTTTCGCCCGAGAATACAAGAATTGCAAAAACCATGATGACCGGTTACAGAAAAGAAGGTTATGTAGAAAGAACATACAGAATAGAGAAAGAGGTGTATGTTTTATGCATTCCTTTTACGATGAAAACAACAAATTGGCAACTTAGCCGGAAAGCGTGTAATATTGTGAACTTGTTTCAACCGCAAAGTTCTCCCAACGAGCAGGCCGATATAAGGATTACCCCGGAATCCGAACAAGCCCATGCGGCTACTCCCTTCGGTCGTTCACGGCAGGCTCAGGACGCCGCGATACAGTTGCCGGTTGCGGAAGGAACAGGAATAAGTCTACCATTAACTCCCGAATATATACGGACTATGCCGTTAGAGAAAGAAGTGCTTGGGCCGAAACTGACATCGCTTTACGCGGAATTTTTATCTGACACCATGATACAAGAAATCGGCGAAAGTAGGATCTCAAGAGTTCGGATCCCGGATGGCTTAAAGTTAGATAAGAGTTATGTATATAAATCCGGAGCAATGGAAATAACTTGTTTCAAGGTAGATAAATGGTTTTCTCTTGAGGGACGTTCTGATTACCTTACCCCTTTAAAAGGGGACCATGTTTTTATGATATCGAGCGGGAATAAAAATATTGGACATGGGGGGTTATGCTTTTTTAAGAAAACCACCGACGAAATGCATTTCAGGTTTGCCATTCATAAAGGAGAACGAGTTACTAGAATCCTAGGACGCCCACTAAGCGAAACATTTCGCGGAAAAGGGTATGGTAAAAAAGCGCTGGCCTTAATTATGGCCATATGTTCAAAAGGTGACCTCCTAGGATTGTCTACAAAGAGATTCGTCAGCCATCTCACGGAATCCGAAATAGCGGATTCAGAAGGCGCCGAAATTTTGGATTTACTTTTCCAAAAGGCCGGTTTTTCGGTTGAAAATAAATTTGATGAAATTAACGGCAAAGATTTCAGGAGATATACCTATAGCATGGAACAAAATGAAAAGAATGAGCCCGATTCCGTGCCAGAACCCGTAACCCCGGAAACCGAACAAATCCACGCGACCGCTCTCGCGGACACGATCGAGTACATCCAGGCCCAGGATGATGGCCAACCCATCGCGGGCGTTGTCCTCGGCTCAAGCTGGATAGAAGGATATAACGAATGGTTGGGGAAAAAAGGTGAGGACCCGCATTTCCAGTTCCAGCATATAAATCGTTTAATATCGTCTATAAGGGGCTGGTGTGAAGAAAGGAAGATACCGTTTAAGGCGGAGGATGATAGAGATAAAGACAGTTTTTTCGGTATCATAGAAGGCTTGCATAGTGCGAATCCGGATGGCAAGGTCGTAGTATTAGCCTCAAACAATACTGTAACACATGATAAATTCAAATCCTTAAGAAACAATAAGAAATCCTACTTTTTGGCAGGAGTAAACAATGAAAAATTAGACGAAACTTGTTATATACGCCTTGTGGAAATGTTAAACATAACCCTGAGGCTTGCCTTTGATATACCCGTTGATTTAAACAATCCCCACATAACCATCGTCCCTATAACCGCCCCAAAAAGCAAAGAAGCGCTATACTACATATTTACCCCTGGCACGGAACCTATGAATTATGATAAGCTAAGGCGGATATACAGGCTCCAGGCATTTGCGTAAATTTTTTCATTAATAAAAAAAATTAACACGCGGCTGCCGCATTCTTTGAAAATGCGGGTATTTTTTTCGACTATAAATGGGTTTTGCAGGCGATACTCCCGTTGCCCCCTTTAGGAGGAGGAAGTTTTTATGAAGTCGGAAAGAAGCGAGGCATCTTCAGACGTGAGCGCCAGGAACTGGCTTCCAATTTCGTAATTCGTGCCACAACGCGTTTTTCTTATCCACGCGGGCTTGGAGATCGCTTTTATCGATTTTGACATAGACGGAAGCTGCATCTCAAGCATTAAATGGCAGGCCAGGCCTATAAACCTGTCGCTGGTAAATTGTACCCCACCGCTACTCAAATCTTTAGTAAGCGTGCCTTTCGTGAGATAAGTATTACCGTGCAATTCATTGTATTGCAACGGAATAGCCAGTTTTATTCTCATGTTTTTTCGTTTGTCGGTAATATTTAACATTTTATTTCCCTTTAGTAAACGCGTCTTTTTTTAACTCTATAGAGATTATACCATGAATTCGAGATTTACTGTGTCACAGTAAGGTAACTATTGTGTGAGCGAATTCCTAACATTTTTGTTTCCCATCGCGATTTATTCACCTTGTCAAGAAGGCGGCGTTATGATATATTTATCTCAGGTAAATATGAGATACTTGATCACGGGTGTTTCCGGTTTTGTGGGGGGTCATTTCCTCGAACACATTTTTGCGCGGCATCCCGGCTCGGACGTCGTCGGAGTGGATACTGAGCGCGCGAAATTCGATTTCCTGAATGACCTTTCGAAGAAAAAAATCAATTTTCACCGGGGCTCGCTCCTGAATAAGAAATTGATTTCGGGTTTAATAAAAAAATTCAAACCCGATTATATCATTAACCTCGCCTCCTATAGCTCTGTCGCGTACAGCTGGAAGCGGCCGGCCGAGTGCTTCATAAATAACACCGGTATTTTTCTGAATTTAGTTGAATCCGCGAGAAAATCGAAAATTAAAACAAAAATCCTATCTGTCGGTTCTTCGGAGGAGTACGGGATCGTAAGCAAAAAGAATATTCCTATTACGGAAAAAAGCCGGCTTAATCCGGCTAATCCTTACGCTGCCGCCAGGGCCGCGCAGGAACGAATTTCGCGGATATATGCCGATGGTTTTAAAGTCCCGATCATTTGTACGCGTTCCTTCAATCATATCGGTCCGCGCCAGAAAGATATATTCGCTATAAGTTCATTCGCGAAACAAATAATAGAGGCAAAATCCGGTAAACGGAAAGAAATTACCTGCGGCAATCTTAAAATAGTTAGAGATTTCATGGATGTCCGCGATGTGGTGAGAGCGTATGATCTCTTGTTAAGGAAAGGCGGGATCGGGCAAGTTTATAATGTGTGTTCCGGCCGCGGATATGAGCTTTCGGAAATCCTCGGCATGCTTCAGAAAAAAGCGGGCACGAATTTGCCGGTAACCGCGGGCCCGGGCTTGACGCGCCTCGTTGATAGCCCTGTTATAATCGGTTCCCCGGAAAAACTGGAGAGAGAGACCGGGTTCAGGCGGGAATATACCCTTTCGAATTCGCTTAAGGACGTGTTAAATTATTGGGATGGGAAACAAAAAAAAGGAGGAATAACATGAAAAAGGTCTTTACTTTCGCGTTAGTCATGGCGTTTCTGGCGCTCGCGATAAGCCCGTTTTTATACGCGGCGGGAAGAAAATCATCAAGTGACATTTTAAAAGAGGGCCTTCTCGGGGCCGGCGCGGGCGCGGTCGGCGGGCTTGCCTCCGGCGGCAAAGGCGGCAACGTCTGGAAAGGAGCCCTCGCGGGAGCCGGGGTAACCATAGTGGGAGGAGCTCTTATTGACGCTATGAGCGGGGAAAAAGTTGATGATGTCCGGAACGTGCAGTCAATGGACCCACAAAACGCTTTTAGCACCGGTTATAAAGAAGGTTTTAATAAAGGTTACAAGCAGGGTTATACCGAGGGATACAAGGAAGGCATGCGAGAAGGCATGCAGACGCAGTAGTGTTACTACTTATCATACTTATCATAACGGTCCTTTTTGTTTCCGGGCTATGCTCGATGACCGAAGCGGCTATATTAAGCCTGCCCCTTGTAAGAGCGAGAATTCTGCGCGAAAAAAAACGAAAAGGCTCACAGGACCTCCTTATTGTTAAGGAAAATATTCATTTCGCCGTCGCCACAATCGTTATTCTTAACAACGCGGTCAACATAATAGGCGCGGTATTTGTGGGGCAAATCGTAGCGAATATTTTCGGAAATCAATTTCTCGGAATATTTTCAGCGGTTCTTACTTTTGCCATTATCATTATCTCGGAAGTAATACCGAAAACGATAGGAGAACATTACAAGGTAAGAGTTTCCCTGGCGAGCGCGAAAATTCTAAGAATTCTTATCTGGATTTTCAGCCCGCTTGTAAAATCCATAGCGTTTCTAATGCATCCCTTTAGCGGTAAAGACGCCCGTCCCTGGGTAACCGAAGAAGAGATAAAAATGCTTCTCCGACTGGGAAGAGACGCGGGCACGGTTGAGCTTGACGAAGAAACGCTTATAAACAGGGTTTTTAAATTAAACGATTTAACCGCGAATCAGATGAAAAAACCGATAGATCAAATATATGCCCTTGACGGAAATAAGGCACTTTTTGAGCAAAGGGATTTGATAATAAATTCTCCATACAGTAGAATAGCCGTATATGACAAAAACCCGTCGAATATTATCGGTATCTGCCAGCAAAGGATCCTTTTAAAGGAAATCGCGAAAGATAACCATGGCGCCGTAACAAAAGAGTTCATATCAAAGCCTATATTCGTGGACGAAAAGGAAAAAGCCGATAATTTGCTTGAAAAATTCAGATCCTATCACCAGCACCTTTTCATTGTGCGCGGCGGCAGGGGTAAAAATACGGGTATTGTCACGATGGAAGATGTTTTGGAGGAGCTTTTCGGCGAGATCTACGATGAGAAAGACATTTGACATTGGAAAAGTTTTGTGATACCTTAGCGGTGTCTTAAAAGTTGGGCCGGGGTAGCTCAGGTAGTAGAGCGCGGGCCTGAAAAGCCCGGCGTCCCCAGTGCAACTCTGGGCCCCGGCACCACCCTGCGCCCCGTACGCGAACGGCTCCTGTATAAAAAATTGATACAGGGCACGCGAGTGATGCGGGGCATTACATTAAGCCGACGTAGCTCAGTTGGCAGAGCAGCGGTTTCGTAAACCGCAGGTCGACAGTTCGAACCTGTCCGTCGGCTCCAAAGAATGTCAAATTATAGAACGCTTCTTAAAAACAGAAATTTTGTTCTTTATTCTCTCGGGCAGGCGTTTTCGCAGTTCGGCGACAGGCTTGTCCAGATAATACTGATAGGGTTCGTTTACAGGCGGTGGCCGGGCTCTTCCGTGCAGCTTGCCAAGATTTTCTTTTTTACGGTCGTACCCTCGTTTTTTATAAGCCCGATAGCAGGCGTTTATATTGACAGGTGGGACAAAAAATATGTCATGATCGCCAGTGACATGTTTCGCGCCGCCGCGATACTCCTTATCCCGATTTTTTTCCTTTTTTATAAAAGCCCCGTTCCGGTTTATGTTATAATATTTTTAAATTTCGCCGCGGCATGTTTTTTTCTTCCGGCGAAACTTTCCATTATCCCGAAACTGGTTCCGAAAAACGAAATCCTGATCGCTAATTCCGCGAGTTCCATAACATGGGTTACTTCCGGTATATTGGGTTTTAGTTTCGGCGGGATCCTGGCGGAGTGGATAGGCATAAAAAACAGTTTTTTCGCGAATTCGGCCGTTTATCTGCTTTCGTCGGCGAGTTTTCTCATGCTGGTTTATTCCGTGAAAAAAAGGCCTTATCTGGGCGAGCCCGCCGAAACACCCGAACATGAAAAAACAATTTTTAGAAAATCATTTTTTCATGAATTTGTCGAAGGTTTAAAAACACTTTTCTCGGATCGGCGGTTAAAATTCGTAGCTTATGTATTCTTTGTCCTTTCCTCTTTAATCGGCGCCATATATGTCGTCGGTATTGTTTTTATACAGGAAACGCTCGGCTCAATGACAAAAGATGTCGGGATACTGGGGATGTGCCTTTTTGCGGGCCTCCTTTTAGGGTCTTCAATATACGGAAAAGTGGGAAACAGGCTGCCCCGGGTAAAGACAATTTTTATTTCACTTTTTTTAAGCGGAATCTTTATTGACATTTTTGTCATAGGCCTAAGATTGACGAAATCGTTTATGTTCGGCAGCGCCGCCGCCTTTATTCTCGGGTTTTTTGTTTCCCCCATATACGTCGGAGGCAATACCATTATTCATGAGGCGGCCGGAAGCAATTTGAGGGCCCGCATATTCAGTTCCATGGGCATTATCATGAACATGGGGTTTTTATTTTTCATGTTTGCATCGGCGGTACTCGCGGAACACATGGATAAAATGTGGATATTAGCCGCCTGTGGAACGGGATTCGCTATTTTTGGGATAATAAATATAAGGGCGGGAACCCCCGGAAAATCTACTTTTTCTTCTTGATTTTTTTAACTACGGGAGCGGTTTCGTTTATACATACCCTGTAGAAATTACAGAGGGGGCAGCAGATATTTTCCTCTCCGCGTTCACCCCGGTACCACTTGGTTTCACAGGTCCAATATAGCTGGCACTTTTCACAACAATGCAACTTTTTTCCCATGATTTATTCATTTTACCTCATTTTTGTAAAGTGTCAAGCGTTTTGTGAACGGAAAGGTTTTGACAAACGCGGTTCCTTATGTATAATATTACTGCTATGTTTGAGAAAACGTTCCGCGGCGGGGTGCATCCCGCCCAACACAAGGAATTGACCGTTGATAAACGGATAAAATCCATCCCGGCCCCGCCGGAAATTATTTTGCCGCTTACCCAGCATATAGGCGCGCCGAATAATCCGCTTATCGGACCCGGGGATGTGGTAAAAGAGGGCCAGCGTATAGCCGAATCCGAATCTTTTGTGTCGGCGCCCGTACATTCCAGCGTATCCGGCAGAGTAAAAGCGATCCGGAATTTTTTCAATCCGGTTCACGGCATGGCCAGGGCCGCGATAATAGAAAATGACGGGAAAAATGAGGACGAACCTTTCGTGGCGGCCCGTTTGCATCAGGATTTCACGGGACAGGGCGAGGATCCGGGCGCCCTGCCGAAAGAAAAATTGATAAATATCATAAAGGAAGCCGGAATTGTCGGGCTCGGCGGGGCCGCTTTCCCGACTCACGTTAAATTAAAAATCCCGAAGGGAAAAAAAGTGGATACCCTTATAGCCAACGGCGCAGAATGCGAGCCTTACCTGACCTGCGATCACCGGCTCATGATCGAGAAAACCGGGAAAATAATAAAAGGTATATATCTGGCCGCCGGGATTCTTGGTGTGAAAAATATATTTGTCGCCGTTGAACAGAATAAATTAAGCGCGGCTTTCGCGTTTGAAAAAACAATTCGTGAAATAAAAGGAAGTTCCCGGCAAAATATACCGATCCGCGTCACGGTCCTTAAAACAAAATATCCGCAGGGCGGGGAAAAACAGCTCGTTAAAGCCATTCTGGGAAAAGAAATTCCTCCCGGAAAACTTCCGCTGGATGTTGGTTCCGTCATACAGAACGTGGGAACGTGCCTCGCGCTTTACGAAGCCGTATACGAGGGAAAGCCGCTTATAGAAAGGTGCGTTACCTTGAGCGGAAGCTGTCTCAGGGAGCCCGGCAATTTCATCGTGCGCCTCGGCACGCCTCTTAAAGACGCCGTAAAATTCTGCGGCGGTTTTACAGAACCCCCGGCAAAAATAATAGCGGGCGGGCCCATGATGGGAATAACCCAGTACACGCTGGACGCGCCTATAATTAAAGGCACCGCGGGAGTGGTTTTTCTTTCGAAAAAAGAAACCGAAATTCCCGAGGAACTGCCATGTGTCCGTTGCGGCAGATGCGTGGATATATGCCCGGTAAATTTATTGCCTACAGAAATCATGCGCATGGTGAAATATTCCAGGTGGCACCGCATGGAAGAGCTCCATCCTTCCGATTGCATTGAATGCGGCGCCTGTTCATATGCCTGTCTTAGCAAGATACCCCTGGTGCAATACATAAAACTCGCCAAACAAAAAGAGTTAAAAAAGAAATAATGGAAAACCGTTTATACGTATCCCCGGGCCCGCATATTTTCGCGAAAGGATCGATGCCCAAAACAATGAGAGACGTTATCATTGCCCTGATGCCGGCGGTTTTCGCGAGCATTTATTTTTTTAGGGCCAGGGCCGTTATTTTATTTGTTGTCTCGATTGTGTCATGCGTTGTTTTCGAAGCGGTTATACAGATTCTCATGAAGAGGAAAGTTACCATTTCCGACATGAGCGCCATAGTAACCGGTATTCTTTTCGCGATGAATATGCCTCCGGCGCTTCCGCTCTGGGCCTGCGTCCTTGGCTGTTTTATCGCGATAGGGCTGGCCAAACAACTTTTCGGCGGACTGGGCAATAATATGTTTAACCCGGTTTTTCTCGGAAGGGCGTTCCTGGCGGCGGCGTTTCCCACTTTCATGACAACCTGGAATAATCCGATTACGCTGGACGCTACGACAGGCGCGACGCCGCTGGGCATGGTTAAATTCAGCCATGACTTAAGCGTGAACTACGCAAATCTTTTTATCGGAAACGTTTCAGGATCTGTGGGGGAAACGTCGGCTCTCGCGCTCATAATAGGGGGGCTGTACCTCCTGGCAAGAAAAGCGATCGACTGGCGTATACCGTTTTCGTATATCGGAACGGTTTTTATTGTCGGCGCGATAGCCGGAATGGTTGCCCCGGCGGATTACGCCGGCGGGTTATTTTACATTCTGGCCGGCGGCCTTCTCATAGGCGCGATATTCATGGCCACGGATCCGGTAACCAGCCCGGTCACTAAAAAGGGCCGGTGGATCTTCGGAGCCGGATGCGGGGTTATTACAATGGTTATAAGGCTGTGGGGAGGCCTTCCCGAGGGCGTTATGTACTCGGTTCTTTTGATGAACGCCGTAACGCCGCTTCTTAACAGGTTAACAAGGCCGAGGAGGTACGGAACCTGATGCGTAACACGACAAAGATGATAGGCGTTTTAACGGTAGTGGGGATTGTATCCGGCGCGGCGCTTGTTTTGATGTACAGTTATGCGAACCCGCTTATAGAAAAAAATAAAAAAAACGAAATAAAAAAAGCTATTTTTAAAATTTTTCCGGAAGGAAAATCATATACAAGCGAAACTGTGGATGGCGTGAATGTTTTCAGGGTAAAAAACAACAAAGGATCGTTTGCCGGGTACGCTTTTTTAGCCGAAGGAAACGGCTATCAGGGCACGATAGAGATGATGGCTGGCCTGAACCCCGGCATGGATACTATTGTGGGCCTGGCGATTCTGGAATCACAGGAAACCCCCGGCCTGGGCCAGGAGATAACGACGGATAAATTTACCTCGCAATTCAGGGCGCTTAAGGTGGATCCCGAAATTACTTATGTTAAAAACGTGAAACCCTCAAATCCTAACGAGATCCAGGCCATAACAGGAGCGACAATATCCTCGCGCGCTGTCTGCGAAATATTAAACGACACCATTAAGGATTTAAAAAACAAGCTAAAATGATTGACAAAAATTGCGCCGGCTGCGGTAAGGAATTTTGCAAAGGGCTATGGCGTGAAAACCCCATTCTTGTCCAGGTGCTGGGAATGTGCCCGACGCTGGCAGTTACGACCAAAGCTCTTTTCGGGTTCTCTATGGGCATGGCCACTCTTTTTGTGCTGGTCAGTTCGAGCCTTGTCATATCCTCCATAAGAAAACTTATTCCCCAGCAGGTTAGAATAGCCACATTCACCGTGATTATAGCCACTTTTGTTACTTGCGCCGACTATTTTTTAAAAGCAAATTTTTATGCTATCTCGAAAGAGCTGGGCCCGTACGTTCCTTTGATCGTAGTAAATTGCATAATACTCGGGCGCCAGGAGGCATTCGCGTATAAAAATAATGTTTTAAAAAGTGTTATCGACGCAATAGGCATGGGGCTCGGCTTTACCATTGTGCTCATAATATTGGGATCCATAAGGGAACTTTTGGGTTTTGGGACAATATTTTATTTCACGGTCCTCGGCAAGGGATTTGAACACTGGGTTATTATGGCGCTTCCGGCAGGCGCTTTTATAACACTCGGATTTTTAGTGGGATTTTTTAACTGGATAAACATGAAGCGAAAAGCGTAAACAAATGGCAGCAACGCTCGTACTGATATTCATATCCGCCGCCATAACACACAATTTTGTACTTACCTATTTTCTGGGCATATGCCCTTTTATAGGCGTCTCAAAACGGATAGAACAGGCCGTGGGCATGGGCGCCGCCACTACATTTGTAATGACGCTTGCCGCGATGGTTACATGGGCTATTTACCATTTTATTCTTATTCCCTTCGGGTTGCCGTTTTTGCAATATGCCGCTTTTATCATCGTTATCGCGAGCCTGGTCCAGATAGTCGAGATGTTTATCAGAAAAACATCGCCTCATCTGTACAGGGCGCTCGGAATATATCTGCCTCTTATAACCACGAATTGCGCGATACTCGGGCTTACGCTTTTCATGGTACTAAGGGAATATTCTTTTTGGGAAAGCGTTGTTTTCGGGCTCGGCGCCGGCGCCGGCTTTACACTCGCGCTTATCATTATGTCGGGCATAAGGGAAGAGCTTGACTGCTGTAATATTCCAAAGCCCCTTAAAGGGGCAGGCATAACCCTTATTATCGCCGGCCTGCTTTCTCTCGCGTTTATGGGATTTGGTGGGCTTATCAGTAAATAAGCTAATAGGATTGCAAGATAAATCACCGCGGTTTATCAAAAAATCTTCGCGGCTTAAATAACTTATGGATAATAATGTGATAACCTCAATAGCGAGCATGGCGGGACTGGGATTTTTGTTTGCCTCGGTCCTGGCGGTTGTCAGCCAAAAGCTGAAAGTGAAAGAAGACCCGAAAGTAGAGCGGCTAAGCGGGGTTCTTCCCGGATTAAATTGCGGTGCGTGCGGATTTACAAACTGCCGTGAATACGCGGCGGCGCTTGTTAAGGGTACAATCGGGCCGGATCAATGTAAACCCGGCGGTGAAAAGGTCGCGGCAAACATCTGTGAAATCATGGGGGTAAGCGTTCAAAAAAAGACGAAAGAATCCGCGGTTCTGCATTGCGGCGCCGATTCTTCCATGAGAAAAAAGAAAGCCGTTTATACCGGAATCAAAACCTGTCTTGCCGCGCACAATACATTCGGCGGCGAAACATCTTGCCCCTACGGGTGCCTGGGTTACGGCGATTGCCTCGCGGCCTGTCCGTTCGGAGCGATTACGATGGTAAACGGCCTCCCGCGGATAGACAAAAACAAATGCACAGCCTGTGGAAAATGCGTTTCATCGTGCCCGCGGGGAATTATTTCGATTGAAAAAATAACGTCCGATGATTTTTTATATATTGCCTGCAGCAATCCCGATAAAGGCCCCGAAACAAGAAGGGTCTGCCGGGTGGGATGCATCGCGTGCGGTATTTGCGAAAAACAAACAGGGGGAATATTTTATGTCAAAGATAATTTAGCTCGTATTTCGCGCGATAAAACAAAAGATATTGTCAATATCGAAGACGTGATCAAGAAGTGTCCGGCAAAGTGTATCCTGAAACTTTGAAAACAAAGGAGGAAAAGTGGCTGAAAACGTGTCAGAAATCAACGCGGCTAATTTTAAAAAGGAAGTTTTAAATTCCGAGATACCGGTTCTGGTGGATTTTTGGGCCGAATGGTGCATGCCCTGTCGTATGATATCGCCGGTCATAGACGAACTTTCCGATGATTATAAGGGGAAAATAAAAATGGCGAAAGTGGATGTAGACGGAAATCCGGAACTGGCCACGGAACTACAGATTTTAAGTATACCGCTTTTAATTCTTTTTAAAGGCGGAAAAGAAATGACCAGGATAACCGGCGCGAATCCGAAAGAATACATAGCGAAGGAGATCGAGGCGGCGCTAAAATAATGTATATACTGGGGGTATCCGCGTATTACCACGATTCGGCCGCGGCCGTAATAAAAGACGGAGAGATACTGGCCGCCGCCCAGGAAGAGCGTTTTACGAGAAAAAAGCATGATCAGAGATTTCCCGCCAGCGCCATTAAGTCCTGCCTTGAAATCGCCGGGATATCCGTCAAGGACCTGGATTATGTCTCTTTTTACGACAAACCGTTTATCAAATTCGAGAGAATACTCGAGACATACCTTGCCTACGCGCCTTTCGGGATAAGGTCTTTCATAAAGGCCGTGCCTCTCTGGATTAAAAAGAAGCTCTGGATGAAGGAGCTTATAAGAAAAGAACTTGGCTACACGGGCCCCATCATTTTTCCTGAGCATCACGAATCCCATGCCGCGAGCGCGTTTTTTCCCTCACCGTACAAAGAAGCCGCGATACTTACCATGGACGGCGTCGGTGAATGGGCCACCGCGAGTTTCGGCGAGGGAAAAGATAATCTGATAACCCTCAGGAAAGAAATACGATTTCCTCATTCCCTGGGCCTTTTATATTCGGCGTTTACCTATTATACGGGATTTAAGGTGAACTCCGGAGAATACAAGGTAATGGGCCTTGCGCCTTACGGCGAGCCGAAGTATAAGGATCTTATCTTAAGGGAACTCCTGGACCTGAAGCCTGACGGCTCTTTCAAATTGAACATGAAATACTTTAATTACTGCGCCGGGCTCACAATGACCAATGAAAAGTTCCACAGGCTTTTCGGCGGAAAACCCAGAATACCCGAAGCGCGCCTTACGCGGCGTGATATGGACCTTGCGCGCTCGGTACAGAAGGTTACCGAAGAGGTAATGCTAAGGGCCGCGTGGCACGCGCACGATATTACGGGAATGCGAAATCTCGTGCTTGCGGGAGGCGTGGCGCTCAACTGCGTCGGAAACGGAAGAATACTGCGCGAGGGCCCGTTTAAAAACATATGGATCCAGCCCTCTGCCGGCGACGCCGGCGGCGCGCTCGGGGCCGCGCTTTTTACATGGTACCAGTATCTCGGCAACAAACGCGTACCCGATGAAAAAGACGATTTTCAAAAAGGGTCATATCTCGGCCCGCGTTACAGTAATGAAAAAATAATCAGTTTTCTGAAAAGTAAAAACGCTCCTTATGCCATACTTAAAGATGAGGAAATTCCCGAGCGTGCCGCGGACCTGATAAATAAAGGAAAGGTTATCGGCTGGTTCCAGGACAGGATGGAATTCGGCCCCAGGGCTCTCGGCGCGAGAAGCATAATAGGCGACGCGCGCTCGCCGAAAATGCAGGAAATCATGAACCTCAAAATAAAATTCCGCGAAAGCTTCAGGCCATTCGCGCCTTCGGTGCTGGAGGAAAAAGCATCGGAATATTTTGAACTTGACAAAGAAAGCCCCTATATGCTTCTTGTGGCGCCCGTAAAAAAGGCGAAGCGGCGGGGGATTACGGAAAATGACGGAAAACTTTTCGGCCTGGCGAAATTAAACGTTGCCCGTTCGGAAATACCTGCCGTAACGCATGTGGATTATTCGGCAAGGGTCCAGACCGTGAACCGGCGCGCCAATCCCCGTTACTACGACGTGATTAAAAAATTTAATGAAAAATACGGCTGCCCGGCAATTATAAATACTTCTTTTAACGTAAGGGGGGAGCCCATCGTGGCGTCCCCCGCCGACGCGTATCTATGTTTCATGAGAACAAATATGGATTATCTGATCATGGGCAATATCATACTGGAGAAAAAGTCCCAGAAAGCGCTGGATAAGGATATTGACTGGCTGCGGGAGTACGAACTTGATTAATGACATTAAAAGTGCCGTTAAAAATATAAAATCGCTTAAAGGCGATAAAACGGAACTTCGTAAGTTCGGCGTAGAAATAGGCGCCTTCCTTATATTTTCGTATTTTCTTGTCCTGGTATTGTTTAAAGTTTCAAAGATAAATATTATTTATGCTGCGCTTATTCTTATTTCACTGGGGCTGCTTTTACCAATTGCCTTAAAACCATTTTATAAAATATGGATGCCGTTTGCAATAATGCTCGGTACGATCGTCGGCTCGATATTGAGCCCAATAATCCTGACATTTTTATTTTATATCGTTTTGACTCCGTTAGGGTTAATTGCCAGAGTTTTTGGAAAGGATATTCTAGACCAAAAAATAGATAAGGAGCGCCCGTCATACTGGCACGAAATAAATACGGCGAAAAAAGACAAAAAAAGCTACGAAAACCAGTATTAAAACAAGCGCGGTAGTTAATGCAAAAGCCGCGGCGAAGCAGTTTATTAAAAAGGAGGAACATGGGTAAAATATCGATTTTCAGGGAGTTATGGGGTTTTCTTATGACGCGGAAGAAGTGGTGGCTCCTGCCTATCATCATAATCCTTCTTCTTCTGGGGCTCCTTATTGTTTTTACCGAAAGCTCGGCTGTCGCGCCGTTCATTTACACATTATTCTAAAACATGAACATAGCGGTATTCGTATCCGGAAACGGTACAAATCTACAGGCCATAATCGACGCTGCTGCCCGCGGCGATATAAAAGCGAAAATCGCGCTTGTCATAAGCGACAATAATAACGCTTATGCCCTCGAGCGGGCCGGGAAGGCCGGGATTGAAACGTTTGTCCTGAACCCGAAGATTTTCAAAACCCGCGAAAATTATGACAGGGAAATAATTAAAGAGCTGGAAAAGAAAAAGATCAATTTAATTGTACTGGCCGGCTTTATGCGGCTTCTGAGCCCTTATTTTGTAAAAAAATACAAAAACAGGGTAATTAACATACACCCCTCGCTTTTGCCTTTATTTAAAGGGGTAAAGGGAATAAAAGACGCGTTTGAATCCGGCGCCAAAAAAACCGGCGTTACGGTGCATTTTGTTGATGAGGAATTAGATCACGGGCCGGTAATATTGCAGGAGGCCGTTAGTATAGAGGAAAGCGATACGCTCGATTCACTAGAGGAAAAAATACACAAAATTGAACATAAGTTATATCCAAAAGCGATTCGAATAGTTATGGAGGAAAAATGGCAAAAATAAAAGCGGTTCACGGGCGCGAGATATTGGATTCGAGAGGCAATCCCACCGTTGAGGTGGACGTAATTTTAGAAGAAGGTTCTTTCGGCCGCGCCGCGGTCCCGAGCGGCGCGTCAACGGGCGAACATGAAGCGGTGGAGCTTCGTGATAACGACAGGTCGCGCTATTTCGGAAAAGGCGCAACGAAAGCTGTAAAAAACGTAAATACGGAAATTGCCTCAAAATTAAAAGGGGCTGACGCGCTGCAGCAGGAAAAGATAGATAAAACTTTAATTGACCTTGACGGGACGGAAAATAAATCGCGTCTCGGCGCGAACGCAATTTTAGGCGCGTCCCTCGCGGTTTGCAAAGCCGCCGCGAATTCAAGGAGATTACCCCTGTATAAGTACATAGGCGGTGATAAAGCATGCACCCTGCCGGTTCCCATGATGAACATATTAAACGGCGGTGAGCATGCCGATAATAATGTTGATTTGCAGGAATTCATGATAATGCCTGTCGGCGCTTCAGGTTTTAAAGAGGCGCTTCGCATGGGAAGCGAGGTATTCCACAGTTTAAAGGGTATATTAAAATCCGGGAAGCTTTCCACCGCCGTGGGGGATGAAGGCGGCTTTGCTCCGGATCTGCGTTCTAACGAGGAAGCGGTTGAAGTTATACTGCGGGCAATAGATAAAGCCGGTTATAAAAAAGGAAAAGACATCTTTATTGCCCTCGATCCCGCATCGAGCACTTTCTTCAAAAGCGGGACATATACCCTGGAAGCGGAAACGAAGAAAAAAAACTCCTCCCGTGATATGGTGGAGTTCTACGCTCGATGGGTAAAAAATTATCCCATCGCGTCGATAGAGGACGGACTCGCCGAAGACGATTGGGACGGCTGGAAGGTCCTTACGGAAAAGCTTGGGAACAAAATCCAGCTCGTTGGCGACGATTTATTCGTTACGAACACACGGCGCCTTAAAACAGGCATAGAAAAAGGCATTGCCAATTCTATCCTTATAAAAGTAAATCAGATCGGAACCCTCACGGAAACGAAGGAAGCCATAGAAATGGCTAAGAAGGCCGGCTATACGTCTGTTATTTCCCACCGCTCCGGTGAAACAGAAGATACGACGATTTCACATCTTGCGGTTGCCATGAATACGGGCCAGATCAAAACAGGCTCCGTTTGCCGGACTGACAGAATTTGCAAGTATAATGAACTCCTGCGGATTGAGGAAGAGCTCGGCGAAAAAGCCGTTTACGGAAGCGCCATATGGCCAAAAAGAGGCTGATTTACTTATTAGCGCTTCTTGCCGCCATCGCCGCTATTTACTTCCCGGGCTTCGCGAAGTTAAGGCAGTTAAAAAAACAGAACCGCAATCTTGAAAAGCGGATAGAGATACTCTCAAAAACAAACGAAGAGTTAAAAAAAGAAAAGGAAAAGCTTGAAAACGACCCGTCTTATATCGAAAAAATCGCCCGCGAAAAACTCGGCATGTCCCGCCGCGACGAAATTATCCTTAAATAAGGCATAATTTACGGCAACCGGCGGCGGGCGCCTTTTTCAGTGAATTTTATGGCTCGCCGCAATTGATGTGTTAAAGATTTCATTTACCCAATTATAACGCCCGCGAGCAAAATTTTTCGCTTCCGGGATATCCCGCGACACGTTACCGATTAAAACTTGCTTTTTAGGGCCTTATTTGATATAATCTTTGAAGAATATATAAAGAGTTTATTGCGGGGTGGAGCAGCCTGGTAGCTCGCAAGGCTCAAAATGGGCCCCCTGGCCGGCGACGGTTAGTGGAAAAATCTGTCAAATTCGGTGAAGCCCTCGAAATTAAATCAGGGTAATACCGAGCCAAGCCCCGAAGTCTCGGGGAAGGTGTAGAGACTAGTTGGCAGAGATCCCGTAATAACGGGATTAAGGTATAGTCCAGACTACAAACTCCTTACAAAGGAGACGGCGAAAGCCGCAGTGGTAAGCATAACCTTGAGGTCGTCCGTTCAAATCGGACCCCCGCTACCAAAATAAAAGGCCCCCTCTTAATGAAGGGGCCTTTTATTTTTCAAGGCGAGCGTTTAAAGCGCCCCCATGATGGTTATCCCCGGTGGCTTGTTACCCCTCCTGATGAGAGATATTCTGATTCCCGCCATCGCTACACTTTTAGACCGTGTTTAACCACCCCGGCTGAAATGGGCCGTCCGGAGGAGTGACTTACCCACATAATCTCTACACACTTTTACAGGAATTTTAACACATGACCCCCGACAAAAAAACTATTACACTTTTTCGACAATTAAATTACATTCCTGTGACACACTGCCCATTATAGTATGCTATATTATGTTCTATGTCATTCAATAAGATGAGATATAGCGTATTATCACGTGTAATATCACTCCTTCTTGTAAACACATTCTTTATGTCCAATTTAGCTTGGGCAGCGCCGGAACCAAGTTTGTCTACCCTGGCTGCGTGGAGCAAATTAAATCCGTATAAAGAGGGGGCTCCTTCTAGTATGGAAGATATTGATGCAGCTGCAGCAGAAGAAAAGCCTGACGAAAATAGTAACCCGGCATTTATGGAACTAGCAAATAAGTGCGGAGCGATATTAGACGAACGATATTCACCAAAATTCACGAACGCCTTAAAATTGCTAAAAACTTTGGAAAGTAAGCTATCAGCACCTAAAGAGGAGTTTTCTAATGTAGCCATTGAGATAAGAGAGGCTATACGAGGGATTGAATTTGACGATGGGATACAAAAAGAACTTTCGCCATTGATATCCCGCTGTGACCAGGAAACTATCGAACCTATTTCGTACACAATAAACTACCTTCTTGCAAGCGATTACGAATCTGTCAACATAATCTTGTGGAACGTTATTTCGGCGATGGTAAATACCGACAGAACCGAAGAGGGATGCAGGAAATTATTGATCAGCATTGCGCATGAGGCGCTGGAAGAATTGAAAGAATCTATCGCCAGCCTTAAAAATATATCCTATTTGAAATTGACTCCGAGCGGCTTGCTGGATTTACGGCCTTCCAGCGGCTTCCAGTATAAAACGGATGATGAAATGCTTGTTGAAAGTTGCCCTGTTTTAGGCAATCCGTTTGAATTATGGACTGACAAAGATACCGGATTCAGCGTTTTTCATATACCGCACCATCACAACCATGAATACGGATTTCTTTCGCTTTTACGCCTGAAATTTAACATTAGATTTGATGAATACTGCCTGGATTATCACGATGATGCCAATTCAGCATTATCCCCCGATGGTAGAACTCCGAATTTTACTCATCCCGATATCAATACAGAAAATGATATAAGACAGATATCTGAAGAACTTTCGGCAAGCGGTTGGCGAAATTCTCTGTTTTCGGACGGTACGCTGATAAGAACTCTTCTTCTTACAAATGAGCCTCATCCTTCATCTTATTTTCGTCTCCTTAAATATGATTTAAAAAAAGCAGTAAATAATCATCGGCTGCCACCTTATAATATGAATGTGGTTGATGACCCTAAGCATAATACTATTATAAATATGGCAGAGGGTGACAATATTAAAAGAATTTTGGTTATTGAGAATGATTTTGTTTTGGAATGCAATCCTTTTAATGTTGAGGAGACTATACGCAATAAAGTTGAAGAGCTATACGAAAGCGGCTTACGTTTCGACGGAATTTTATTAGTTACTACAAATGCCTTGGAGCATTGGATGTCTGATTCCAATTGGCCTAACACACCTTCTGAGTTGTACCCTGAGCGCAAAAAAGTAAACAAAATTTGGTTTAGAGAACTTGCGCGCGTGTATGGCAAGGATGAAAGGTCTCAGGATCTGGTTAGATTGGTAAAGCCCTCGGCTGTTTCTAAATCTGCATCGAAACTTGAAATCCCGGAAACCAAAACCATGCTTGGGCTTTTTTTCCAAACACTTGGATCGGACTTAGACTTCCAGGGGCGCGCTATGATAACTTATGCCACCCGCAGATTAAAAAAGTTTATTACAGCTAATATTTTAAGAGAGAGCCATATCATGAGGCTAAATAAGCTGCTTTCAAAGACCGGCATAGGAATATACCCGGAAATTCATGAAGGCAAGATCGGGTGTACCGGGAAAACTTATAAATATGTTACACTTAGTTTTAAAAAAATAAATAAAACAATCAATGTATTATTTTTTGAAGATCACGCCAATCTTACTTCACCTGAAATAGAAGAGCTGGGAATTAAAGATGAGGAAAAGCATTATCTTGATTGTCAAGGATTAGAAGGGGTATGGTTTACTGAAGTTAGTGACAGGTACTTTATCGGTGAATTTGAAACATTGGATGATGCCAGAAGAGCTCTTTTGTCTTCAGAAAGGCTGATGATATATGCTGATGTCAGAAAAGAGCCATCAGTAATGGATTTAAAGAAATTAGTTAAAAGTGACATCTATGAATTAGGGTTGGCAAGAAAAAAAGATGGTACCTGGCTTTTGATAAAAGGTACTGAACTCGCATTTTCCTGGCCTGTTTCCGGGTTAATAAACAAAATACATACTCATCCCACAAGATTTCTACGGCAAAGAAAAGGAAAAGTAAAGTGCCAGTGGTGGCCTTCTCCGGGCGAAGAGAACCGCGCGGAAACAACAGAATATGTAATATCTGTCAAAGGATTGTGCGCATATGGAGGGAATTTAAAAAAGCCTGTATTGACAACGTGGAAAGAGCTATCCCCGGTAAACTTGCCCATTGGAAAGCTTCATACGTATTTTGAAAAGAAGGCATCTTTGCTACCCGCAACCCGGCAAGCAGAAGAGCTTGCTGGTTCTGCAGCGGCGCAAACAATTACACCGGAATTCACAAAAGTAAGAAGTGTTTTCGGCGAGCGCGTTGTTACGCATCCGCTTGACTTGGATTATGATTTTCAACAGTTTGTTGAAGCGTTCAGAAGGAAGCAATTTGCGGATGTTGCCATAGAGAAACCATATCATTTGAACTGGGATCCGACCCCGATCATGGCCATACTTTCATTAACGTGTGATAACAACTGTAGACATTGCATGTTTTCTTGTAACAGTGAGGATGTACGGGAAATGAGCACAGAAGATTTTAATCGTGTGGCGAATCTTGATGGCATCGATGTTAAGAGCCATTCTATTCATCTTACAGGAGGAGAGATTTCCTTACGGAAGGACCTTTTCGAAATAATATCCCGGCATGATATCAATATGATAAACACAAACGCTTCCCGGATGGTCTCAAAGAATAAAGCAAAGACATTTGTAAGCCGTATTCAACAAATAAGAGCTGATAAAGGTAGATTCGTTTTCAGGTTATCTTTGGATGATAGCCATTTGGCGGGAAAGGCCGTTTCTCTGGAAAAAATAGCTAATCTTGTTGAAGCTATTGTGTTGTACTATCCTACGGCAAACATTGTTTTTAATTGTTTGGAAAGTACTTTTTCTGCAGCAATCGATGATTTTATAGAAGAGATGTCAAAAAGAGGAATGAGTTTTCAACTTCAGAATTCAGGTAGTCTTATGGATGAAAACGAGTATCTTGTGTATATTCCTGAGGAAGGTAAAGAAAAACGCTTTCTTGTGAGGAAAATACCTCCAGGCAGGATTGGCAGGGCTTTACATGAATATCCTGATTCGGAGTTCAAACAAGTCGATATATCCGTTCTCCCCAAGAATTTTTTTCAATACGGGAATGTGGTAGATTACCGCGGAGATGCGAGTTTTTCGGATTTTACTTTGGTCGGCCATAGCCCGCTGGTTTTCGGTAACGTGCTTACGGATAGCTGGAAAGATATTATTGTAAAGCTGGAGAAGGATCCTCTCTTTAGGGCGATGGTTAAGAATCCCAAATCGGTATTAAAATATGCAGATGAATACGACGAGGGTATTGTTCAGAGAATCAATCAAGGTCGGCCAGGATTACTCATGGTACTTTTTTATTGGGTATTTTCCAGTCCGGAAAGAAAATTATACGTAACATACAGGTTATTTAACGATTATCATGATCAGGATGTTCTTACTGGCGCGAATCCTTTTAAAGATATGAGTAATGATGAAATCAAAAAATTAGTTCAAAAACAAGTCGCAGATTTACGGCAGGAATTTCAGGGTGGCGCGCACAGGCGTCTTATTGAATACATAGGTTTTGATGGAAAAAATACGGAATTAAAAGGGCCCAGCGGCGCAAGAAGCCCTATTGATCCCGCAAAACCCGAAGTATTATACGATCATCAAGAAATAGTTCGCAATTATATTCCGCGTTTAATCGGACTGAAAGATATAGATAAAAGAATTACTGATTTGACCGATTTAGCGACACAGCGCCTTCCTTATCTTGAACGCTCAAATGTGCTTAGTATCATCACCCATGCCATGTACAATGCTGTTGGTCACGGTAAGATAGATAATGTTTCAAAAATCAGGATCCAGGCATTGGCAGACGCAAATAAATTTATCATTCGAATATCAAATCAGTCTAAAAAAGCGTTGCCGGCAGAAATAGCCAATCGTAGTTTATATCCTGATTCAAATGCCCCCAAGATTTTAACTTCAGAAAGGGACCTGTATGGAGGCGTAAGCGGACTTGGTATTAATGGAATTACGAAATCGCTCAAAGCTATCTATACCGATGATGAAAGCCTGGTAACCAAAGAACCCCCCATGGTTAGGTGGAATCAGGTACAATCTGATAAAAAGCGGCCTTGGGACATTACATTTGAATTACATATCCCAAGGAGAATTAATGGTATAGGCCAAGAAACACCCCCCGACCTTGCAGCTCAGCAACAGGAAGGGTTTGTTGATCCTGCGTTTGTTTCAAAAAACCCACAAGTTTTGAAAAAAGCATTAGCGGAAAAATACGAAAATAATGGCATTAAATATTTACTCCGATATTTTTCAAGAACAAGTAAAATCAAAATAAAATTCGATAAAAATATAAAAGAATATACAACCCTTCGAATAAATAGCAATGCGCTTGCATTCACAGAACCCGCGTCTGTAAAAGAACTTCGTGATATTCTAATCTTCGCGCATAAAAATAATATTCCCGTAAACATTCTTGGACGAGGATCGAATACCCTCTTTGGCGAACATGTCCCGGCCTTAGTCATATCAATGAATAAATTTAGCAGCATTAAGGTGAAAGACAATTTGGTAAGAGTAGGAGCCGGAATAGGGCTCCGGGATTTAGCAAACAAATTAAAAGAGCGTGGACTATCAGGACTTGAATTTACATCCGTAATCCCGGGTACTGCCGGCGGCGCGGTAGTCATGAATGCCGGCTTTAGGGCCGATTCCATTGATCTCGAACTAAAGGAATCTAAAATTAATAATGTTAATTTTACTACAGAAAAAGTTGTAGAAGAAGTTAAGGTTATTACTTTAAGCGGTGAGCTTAAGACATTAACAAAAGATGAGATAAAGTTCGGTATAAAACATAGTATTTTTCAATCAGAACCAATGGTTATCTATGAAGTAACATTTAGATTAAAAAAGCGAGCCAAGAAAAATATTTCAAGAATAATGGAAATAATTGATAATGGACGTCTCCTTGAGGCGGAAATGTGGACTAGCTCCCTGGGGGCGGTATTCCGGCCACAGGATGAGAGCTATGTTTTTGAAGGTAAAGCAAGAACAGCGAACTGGTTTATCGAGCAGCTTGGCGCTAAAGGCTGGACTGAAGGGGGCATGGCTATCCATGACCGCGACCACATAGTTTTATATAGCAAAGGAAATGCTACGCAAGAAGACTATATTGCTCTCGCTGCCAGGATTTATCATGCCGTATATGAAAAGTTCGGCGTAAAACTAGTTGTTGAAGTAAAATCTTTCCCGGCAGGAATGCTGGAGAGACAAATACAAATAATGACTCAACAAAAAAGAAATGGCGCATCACGTAGGCCAAAACCCAGAACTCCCGGCTATATAACAAATACAGCTTACACTGGCATGGAGCGTGACTTTCCAATGAATACTACCGCTACACACCAAATGCTTACAGACGCTGCGGTTGGCGGTAGTAGAATCGGCAAGCTTTTTCACCATGATGACTTGCCGCCGAAGCCCTTCGACGTGGCCGCCGAAGGTGGCCTTGCTCAGAGCAAGCTTGGGAAGGAAGAAAGAATAACATTGCTTCACAATCTGCGCGATATGAAGGACATGTCTGTGGTGGTAGATGCAATCCGTGCATTAGCGCCCCTGGCAGACAGCGATATGGATGTAAGAGCAGCACTAATTAGCGCATATGAGGTTTCAAACGTGGGCGTTGCTGTAGTTAATGCCTTATGTCACTTGGCAGAAAGCGATGAAAATGTAAGAAAAATAATACCAGGCAATTGGGCTACTAAAGATAGCTCAGCAAGTAAGGAAGCTGTAAGAATACATGCTGAGAACCTCAAACCTGAATATATGCCTATTATCCCTGATAAAACAGTACTAATACACATAGTTGATGATTCAATACTTCCCTTTAAGCAGCGAGATACACTAAACCGCCTCGCGATAGAAACAAAAAAAGCAAAATACCCTGAGAAGATTATTCAATTGTCGCTTGAAGATCCGGATAATTCAAACGAATTTATAAAAAAGATAGAAGAGGCAAAAGATCAAGGCTGGATAAAAGAATATCAAAATAAGGGCTATACTGTTTTATTCGACGTTGCCTGCCATAGTAAAAAGCTTGTAGGCATAGTTCAGGATAAATTAGACATGCAAGCTCTTGCTTTCATTAAGGAAAGTGAGGGTGACATAATCCAGGTTGAAGGTATTATTCTTGCCTTGCGCGTACTCCGAAACGGTAAAATAGATGATCTTCTTAAGGTCTATAAGCTCCTTACAGGAAAAGAATTAACTACAGATATAAAAGACATAAAAGAACTGGCAAAAACTATGTTATTCGAATTACCCGTTACTAAGCTGGATGCCGGTGAAATCAATAGAATTAACACTCTCATAGAAGAGAATATCAGGCAAGCGGCTTAATTATTCGCCGTTAACCCAAATAAGGCAAGTGAGGCAAATTTTTTACTTACGATTTCAACTATTTTTTTTAGCAACCGGATTACCCGGGTTACGCCGCTGAGGCGCCTTAAAACACAAGGCACAATATTACGTACCCTCTTTAAATTGCGTTAAGTAAATATGAAGCACATGAAAAAAGAACAGAAAAATTTTTACGTGCCCAGAACCCGGATACGGGCAATAGCCCTTATCCTCGCCATAGCGTTTTTATGGCAGGGCATCGTCTGGGCGAATCCCGATTTACCGAAAACCACTCTCGCGCAACGAACGCTCCCGTCAACTGAAAACAAAGCGGAATCATTTGAACGGCTTGTATTGGCCTATGTCAATAGGCTGATCCATCGGAAGGGCGCTCATTTATCAACGCTGCATACGGTTGAGCACGAATGGTGGCCGGCTATTTACCGGGCAGCCGGCAGGCGGCGGCTTGCGAAAGATGAGAGGCCGGCCATATTAAAGAATGGCGGTATTCTTGAAGGCGTGATTACATTTATATTCCCGAACGGCCATAAACTTATTTTCTATGATCCGAATATACCGGAAGCCCGCGACAAAATAGAGCTTGAAAAAAAATCTTCAAATTTTACGATAAACATACCGGTCAGTAATTTTGATTTATCCCGGGCCGGCGCTATGGAGAAAAAATATTTATGCGTACTATTCTCAATACCGCGTTCCCGGGCTCAACAGCTTTCCTATAAACCTGCGGATAATATTATTCGGCCGGAAGGAATTAAAAAAATATTGCCTTCAGAAAATCAACATGATGCCTCATCCGCCGGGACGGAAAAAGAAGGCAGCGCGATTTCAGCTAACAAAATAGCGCTTGCCTCGGTAATTGGCCCGGTATCCGCGCTAATAACCCTTGCCATATCAATCTATTATTATAGCGCGGGCTTATTCGCGGCCGGTTTAGTTTATAGCGTCACAGCAGGTATTCTGCCTCTTATGACCGCCCGGTATATTCAAAAGGGCCTGTCATTCAGGCATCACAGGAAAGACTACGGGTTAATCCGCGGGTTCGAAAAAGCCGAAAACATACGCAATATTCGCGACCACGACCCGAATTCAAGGGGGAAAATTTCCTATTATTCATATCACACGGCGGGAAAACTTTACGCCGATAAAGAAGCGATGAGGCGTGTTCCCAAATTAATTCAGTTCATCATATATTTCCATGAAATGATGCACGCGAAATTTAAGATTAAAACCGAACTCACGGCGGTAACAATGACATTCTGCGCCCCGTGGATCGCTTTCGGCGCGGCTCTTTTTATTTTAACACCCGCGTTACCTCCCGGCAGCGCTCGGTTTCTCGGTTTATTTATAATGTACAATATTTCAATCGGGGCCGTGGTGAAATTTATCGCCCGGGCAATTGGAACCAAAGAGACCCCCGCCGGCGATTATGTCGTTAAAAAAGGGAAATGGAAAAAGCTCGATGATTATGAAATAGATGAGGCGATTTCCGATTTTGCGCACAAAAAAACGCTGAACGGACGCACAAAAGAAATGATGCCCCGGCTTGACTGGCTCCGCGGCGGGGAAAGTGAAAATATTGAATTCATACCATGCCCGGGCCGTCCGGAAGATATTATAGTTGTTAAGGCCGGATATGAGCCGGGCACCGCGCCGGAGGAAATAGAAGATAAGATTAAACTGTCAAAAAAGAAATCGTTTGTTCTGGTAATCGCGGACAACGGGCCGGATAAAATAAGCAAAAAATACCGCCGCCGCCGAATCAAAAAAGTTATAAATAACACAAGGCAAATACTAAAAAGCAGGCGGGTTATGCCAGGAAGCGGGCTTACAAAAATCTGCGTACGCTCAACCAAATATGATATTACCCGGCTCCGGGATCTGGTGCGGATGCAGAGAAGGCGCCTGGCCCGGATCAAGCACCATAACATAGAACGTGAGGCAGTGGGCGGCGAGATTCACGATCATACGGCGAGATTTTTAAAACTTTTACGATGGCTCAAAAATAATAATTATAAACACCTTCAGTTAATGGGAGATTATATCGGCAGAGAAACAAACGGCTTTGAATCCATAGACTTTATCAGAGAGCATATGAATTCCGGCGAAATCCCGAAACTTTCTATGCTTATGGGAAGAAGCGAGCACATATTTTTACGCGCGATGTTAGGGGATGATACTTTTACCGACAACTGGCCCTCTATGTCCCAATACGGAGGCCCGGCAGTGATGTGGTCATTGAAAAAACTCGCGAAAAAAGAAATAAACGACGATATGCCGGGTTGGCTAAAAAAAGACATCCGGCAGGCCGTTGATTTTGAAAAACTTCTGGAAAATATTATAAAAAACCGGGGAGAAAGGGTAACGCCCGGCAGAATGAATGAAGAAAGGATAAAATGGTATAGATTTCATCCAAAATTATTGGACCTCGCGGACTTTATCATTGAAAATATGAAATTTGTGTATTCCGAAGACAGGCACCACAATATTTATCTTATAGGCGCTATACCTACGCCGGAAAAGTTCAAAAGGCATGGGTTGGGGGGGATAGAAGCGTTTGGTTGCATGGAGAATGAATTCAGCAAAAGCGCTGGAAACGGTATAAGGCTTCTCAAACTCATGAAAGAGATATGGATAATGGCGCACACGGCTAATGGAAAAGAACATAGGGCCGAACGGGCGGAAAATATCGTGTCAAATATATTGGATTTGATAGAAAAAGAGCGGGAAAAAAACAGGTATCTCCCAAAAGAATTAATATCGGAAGAAACACTTTCAATAATGAAAAAAAACCTTTTTCAGGCACGTGAATTGATATCAAGGGACATGTCTGGGGATACCGACAAGCAGCTCGCCCGGGTTTTCAGGAATTTGCTGGATACGCTTATAAAGGCCACAAGGCCGTTGCCCGGGATATTCGACACCGTGTTTCAATATGAAGGCAGCCCGTTTATGCCGCCCTCAGACGACGGTATTGAGGTCAAAAAAAAGGCTGCCGGAGCCAAGCAAAAGAGGCGCATAGAACTCGGTGTCAACACGGTTATTACGCCCACTGATTTTCCGCAGAAGGGCTTTCAGGAACTTAAACATGTGCGGGTTCTTGACCGGGAGGGAAAGTTGATATTTCTTGAGGTTGATACCCTTGATGATAAACGGCCGAAATCCCGGCTTGTATTAGCGGCCCATACCCTTCACGAAATTTTTAAAGGTCAATCACTTGAAAGCATGACAAAAAGAAAACTGCGAACCACGGAAAAAATATTAGATGATTACGAAGGGCTTGTTCCGGAAAGGCCGGCCGCCCGTATTTATCGAAGTTTGCAGCGCGCCGCGGACAAGATTTATTCAACGGCGTTGCGTGTTAAAAACGCGATGAAAAACAAGGCAAAAAAAGAAATTCTTGCCGAATGCGGGTCAATGATAAACAGCGCCATGAAAAGGTTGGATAATGACGATCCCAGCGGGCTTTTTATCCTTGAAGGAGCGTTTCTTCACGAAGGCGTTAGTGTACAACAGCAACGCGAAATAATAGATGTACTGCTCAAATGCATGCCCCCGCCCGTCGGCGAGACGCAAGGGATGCATAAACTGCTAAACGAGTTACTCGGGCACATAAAGCTTGTCTATAACTCGGAAGCGGATTTTATGAAGTTATCGTTTGATAAGAGTAAGATAAGGAAAGTTGTGGATAGAGAGTTTGACAATGTATATCAGGATATCCCCTCCGCGTTCAGAGAGATTGAGAGAATAGATGCCGTTGAAACGTTATCAGGACTTGTATCGCGCGAACTTAAAAGAGAGCACGCTTACGAGATACTCGAGGAAATACTGAGCATAGACACTTTACCCGGCGGCCATCTCGAGCAAAATTACAGAAGCGCTCTTAACGAAATTCACTACTGGATTTCCCAGCTCGGAGATTCCGAATATGAAAATCAATATAAGAGGTCTATACTTGGATCTCTTACAAACGCGATGGCGCGCAGCAAAAATTTCGTGAAATTTATAATTAAATACGGCAAAAAACGCGCCAACCGTGAAAAAAGGGAATTTATTGAAAAATTACTGGAAATCCACGCGTTAAAGATCCTGATCCACAGAATAGGGGAAAAATACCCATCCGCCTTTTACGAAGACATCAAAAATTTGCCCGCTGTAAAAAACGGCTACAAAGGAAATATTTTCTTATTTGTTGATGATGTCGAAGCCAACCTGAATAATCCCGAAACCCCCCCGACATTGGCCTATGCGGCCCTAATGGAGTATCTGGGCCTTCCGGAGGCAACGACATTGAGCCAATATGACTGGATAATAAAAGATTTAAAAGAAAAGCTGCCTTTCATTGTACGTGAAAAATTTGCCGCGGGCGAAAACAATTTGGTGTTTTGGGATCTGGGTTGCGGGCATATAGAGCCGGTTTTACTGGCGGCTGTTATACTGGAAGAATTTGAAAAACACAGGGAATGGCCGGTGCCCGGGAAAAATATGAAAATTACGATAAAAGGAGTTGATTTACGGGGAGCGGTGAAAGATAAAATTAATATTATTCTTGAACGCGGCGCCGGGCATGGAGCAGAAAGTATTATTTTTGAGCCAGGGCGGGGCTGCGGAAATTCCCGGTTAGCTTCACGATACATGGCCTTGATCAATAAGCATAGCCGGAAAATCAAAGAATTAAATATCATTGAGATAATAAGAGAAAGTTTGGCGGATCAAGAAATACTGGATTCCGTTGTTGAAAGCGCGGATTTAGTTTTCTTCAGCTACGTTTTATATAAATTGACAGATGAGGCGAAAAAACGGCTTTTCCGCAATTTAGCGGAACTTGAAGAAAAGGCGGTTATATACGGAACTGTCCACGGCAAAATTTTGCGTATCGTGAAAAACATGATAAAAAACAGATTTAATATTACTTATCCCGATTTTGTTGAGTCGCATTTTTGCATCACGGCTAAACGGCGGCCCGCAAAAAACACAAAGAACGAAAAAACCGATATTTCCGATTTTATAACGAGAATAAGAAAAGGGGCCCAAAAAAAATACACGATAATGGGGCAATGGCTGCACAGCAGGTCGGCGGGAAGGACGGAGGCGGCCAAAAAAATGATTCTCGAAATAATAAAAGATAACGCCGGCGAGGGCGCGAACCTTTTAATTCATTTTTTAGCAAAGTCAGAATGGGCGCGGGAACAGCTTATTAAAATATCCGGAATATCCGGGGCCAACAGGGATATGGTGGTAAAAAAGCTTGCCCGGATAATTAACCACCCAAAACCCGCCCCGAAAAAAAAGAAAAGAAGGCGCCTCGCGCTGAAGGCCGCGGCGGGAAAACTTATGGCGGAAATCAACCCGGCCCCGCCGCGAGCGCGGGAGGGTGATGAGAAAAAAGAAAGCGTTTCTTTTTCACGTGAATTGCCGCGGTTGATAAATACCCTCATGGCATGGGCGCAAAACGCGGCCGTCGCGGATGAGGCAACGGAAGAAAAAGAAAAAATACTCCTGGCAATAGATACGGACCTTTTTGGCCCTGCCCAGAAAAACAAAATGACAGGATTATTTGAAAAACACATTATCGCGCCTCTTAAGGATATCCACGATAGCCAGAGCGGCAATTCCGCCGCCTTGAGAAACGCTTTAAAAAACCTCGTAGTTGTCAGCGGAAGAGGCGTAAATTTAGGCGGTAAAGGGGAACAGGGGCTGCCCGACCGGCTCAATTCCATCAGAGGCGTTAAAAAAGAAAACATCGCCATTGTGACGATTGCCGAAAACCTGCCGAATTTTTCCGATTTTGACGGAACATCTTTTATCACGGCGATAGATAAAAGCGAATCATGCATTTCCCCGGCAGCGTTTTTAAAAATTACACTGTTTACCGTGAAAAGAGCCCTTTCCCGCGCGCCCGATAGAACCGTAAAACTGGATAGTGTGGAATATGAAGTAATAAAGAATCAGGATACCCTGGAAGAGGAAATGGGGAATATGGAAAAATTTTTAAGAGACGCGTAGACACGAAAGGAGGTGGAAAAATGAACAGAATGAAAAATATGAAGATGAAAGATATGAGCAACGAGGATATCTTCTCAATATATACGGAGTATATCAGAGATGAGATAACAAAGGACATCAACCGTATATGTGAAAAAAGGCCGCGCCTTGTGGATTCCGGAGAACCGTGGGTCTTCCGGATAGACAAGTAGGTTGACAGGTTATACCATATATGGTATAACCTATGTTCCAAAGATCATAAGGCACAACATGATAGAGAGATATACCCTCCCCGGGATGGGCCGCGTGTGGTCCGAACAGAGCAAATTCGATAACATGCTGAAAGTGGAAATTTCGGCGTGCGAGGCCCTTTCTAAACTCAAAATCATACCAAAAAGCGATCTTTTCCAGATAAAAAAGAAAGCACGCTTTCAATTAAACCGCGTAAAAGCAATCGAGGAAAAAACAAATCATGACGTTCTGAGTTTTGTCATGAACATTTCTGAAAATGTGGGCGAAGCCGCTAAATGGGTACACTTTGGCCTCACTTCAAGCGATGTGGTGGACACGGCGTTTTCCCTTATGATGCGCGACGCGATGGATGCCCTGATAAAGGACGCGGACAAGCTTCTCAAGGCATTCCGCCTTAAGGCCAAAAAATATAAAAACACCGTGATGATCGGGCGTTCACACGGCATCCATGCCGAACCGACTACTTTCGGACTTAAGATGGCGCTTTTTTATACGGAAATGAAGCGTGGCCTGGAAAGGCTTAAAAGAGCCCGTGAGGCGGTTTCTTACGGCAAAATATCCGGTTCCGTGGGGACCCACGCGAATGTTGACCCTTTTGTTGAAGAATATGTTTGCAGGAAACTCGGCCTGAAGCCCGCAAGGGTTTCATCACAGGTTTTGCAGCGCGACAGGCACGCCCAGTACCTGAACGCTATCGCGGTAATGGGCAGTTCCCTGGAAAAATTCGCGACAGAATTTCGCGGACTTCAGAGGACGGAAATAGGCGAGGTTCAGGAATATTTTTCGCCTACACAGAAGGGCTCCTCCAGCATGCCGCATAAAAAAAACCCGATTATGTTTGAGCGTATTTGCGGACTGTCGAGAATCCTGAGAGCGAATGCCCTGGCCGGCATGGAAAATATGCCGCTCTGGCACGAAAGAGACATCTCGCATTCGTCCGTGGAACGGGTTATTGTGCCGGACTCGACAATACTTTTGGATTACATGCTTGTCAAAATGACAAATCTTGTGGATAAATTAGTGGTCAATGAAGACCGTATGAGAGAAAATCTGGGTAAGACAAGGGGAATAATTTTCTCTCAAAGAGTGCTTTTGGAGCTCGTGAAAAAAGGTCTTACGAGAGTAGAAGCTTACGATATGGTGCAGGATTCCGCCCTGAATATGCGAAAAGAAAACATAAATTTCGCCGAAGCGCTCAAAAAAAACAGAAAAATAAGAAATGTAATGAGCCCGGCGGCCATCGAGAAGTGTTTCGACCTGGGATATCATACCAAATATGTAGATAAAATACTCAAGAAAGCGGGAATTTAACATGCAAAAAAAGAAACTTATTTACGAAGGAAAAGCTAAGAAGGTTTTTGAGACAGACGACCCGGATCTTTTCATACAGGAATTCAAGGATGACGCGACCGCCTTTGATGCTACGAAACGCGGCACAATACGCGATAAAGGCGTTGTGAATAATGCGATTTCAAAAATATTATTCGAACTGCTAATATCGAAAGGCATTGAAACGCATTTTGTAAAACAGCTGGATGCCAGACAGATGTTGGTAAAAAAAGTAGAAATTATTCCGCTTGAGGTAACCATAAGAAATATCGTCGCAGGCGGCATGGCTAAATTACTTGGCATAGAAGAAGGGCTCAATCTTGGCGAACCGGTCCTGGAATACCATTACAAAGACGATTCCCTGCATGACCCTCTTATAAACGAGTATCATGCCAGGGCCCTGAAAATAGCGACGGACGAAGAAATGGATTTCATAAAGAAACGCTCTTTCGAGATCAATAATATCCTGAAATCGTTTTTTGACCGCAAAAATATAGATCTGGTGGATTTTAAACTGGAATTCGGCAGGTATAAGGATAAGATTTTACTTGCCGATGAGATTTCTCCGGATACCTGCAGGTTCTGGGACAAAGACACGCGCAAAAAGCTTGATAAGGACCGCTTCAGAAGGGACCTGGGAGCCATAGAGGACGCTTATCGGGAAGTGCTGAAAAGGATAACAACCTGACGGAAAAACATGCGTAAACTTTCTTACAAAAAATCAGGTGTCGATATAAACAAGGCAAATCTTTTTGTTAAAAAGATAAAAACGCTCGTAAAAACCACTCAACGCCCCGGTTGGATCAGTAATATAGGCGCCTTTGCCGGATTTTTTAAACCCGAAATAAGCGCGTATAAAGAACCGCTTATGGTGGCGTCAACCGACGGCGTGGGCACCAAGCTTATGATAGCGAAATGGGCCGGAATACACGACACCGTGGGCGTGGACCTTGTGGCCATGTGTGTGAACGATATCATCACCTGCGGCGCGGAACCGCTGTTTTTTCTGGACTACTTTGCCACCGGTAAACTTTCGGCGCGCGCCGGATATGAAGTAGTGAAAGGCATTGCTAAAGGCTGCCGCCTTGCAGGCTGTGCCCTCATAGGCGGCGAGACGGCGGAACTGCCGGGAATGTACGCCCCGGGCGATTATGACCTGGCGGGTTTTTCGGTAGGGCTGGTAGACAGGAAAAAAATTATAGACGGTACGGGAATCAAAAAAGGAAACCGCGTTCTGGGAATTGCCTCGACAGGTATTCACTCAAACGGCTTTTCTCTGGTAAGGAGAGTATTTTCCAGGAAGGAATTATCCTCAAAACTGGCAAAAGAGGTATTAAAACCGACAGCCATGTATGTAAAACCGGTTCTGGAACTTACAAGGCGTTTTGACGTAAAAGGCATAGCGAACATAACAGGGGGCGGTTTTCACGATAACATAATACGGCTTTTGTCCAAAGGCGTTACAGCCGTGATATTCAAAGGCGCGTGGCCGGTTTTGCCCATTTTTGAGTTAATCAAAAAAAGAGGAAATCTGGACAATAAAGAAATGTTCAGGACATTTAATATGGGGATCGGCATGGTTGTGATACTTCCGGAAAAAGAAGCGTTAAAAGCGAAAAATTTTCTACTAAAAAAATATAAATTGAAAAGCTGGATAATCGGAGAGATTACTCAGGGCAAAAGAAAAGTGGAGATATTATAACCCGTCAGCCGGTCATGAAAGTATTAATAATAGGTTCGGGCGGCAGGGAACACGCCATCGCCTGGAAAATAAAACAATCCCCCCGGCTTAAAAAACTTTATTGCGCGCCGGGCAACGGAGGAACAGCCGCGATAGCGGAAAATGTTTCTATTAAAGCCGATGACCTGAGCGGCCTTGCCGGTTTTTGCGAAAAAGAAAAAATAGATTTGACCATTGTCGGCCCTGAAGCGCCTCTTGCCTTCGGCATAGTTGATTTATTTAAAGAAAAAAACTTAAAAATATTCGGGCCCCTAAAAGCCGCCGCGCGGCTTGAGGGAAGCAAGGTTTTTATGAAAGGGGTTTGCCGGGACGAGGGTATACCGACCGCGAATTTCGAGATTTTCGATAACGCCGCCGCCGCCAAAAATTTTATAAAATCAAAAAATACCCCGGTAGTCGTAAAAGCGGACGGCCTGGCCGCGGGCAAGGGCGTAGTCGTGGCGAAGACAACCGCCGAGGCGATTAATGCCGTTGACAGTATAATGGGTGATAGGGTATTCGGATCAGCGGGCGATAAAATCATAGTCGAAGAATGCCTGGAAGGCGAGGAGGCCTCCATAATTGTCCTGTCCGACGGGGAAAATATAATCCCGCTTGCCTCCAGCCAGGATCATAAGAGAATATTTGACGGCGATAAAGGAAGCAATACGGGCGGCATGGGCGCGTATTCACCCGCGCCGGTGGTAACAGGCGAGATCTTTGAAGAAACAATTTCAAAAATAATAATGCCGGCTATCCGGGGCATGAAAAAAAAAGGCATACCTGTGAAAGGCGTTCTTTACGCGGGCATTATGATCTTCGGCGCCATGCCCAAACTTCTTGAGTTTAATGTGCGCCTCGGCGATCCGGAAACACAGGCGATCCTTCCGAGATTGAATTCGGATTTATTGGAGCTGCTTGATATGGCGGCCGGGGGCTCGCTTAAAGGCTGCGATCTGGATTGGAGCGAAAAAGCCTGCGTATCGGTTGTCATGGCCTCCGGCGGTTATCCCGGAAAATACGAAAAAGGAAAAGAGATTTTCGGTCTTGAAAAAACCCTTGGGCTCGGGGATACGATGGTATTTCACGCCGGAACCGCGTACGGGGAAGGCCGCCGGGTAATAACCAGTGGCGGCCGCGTATTGAACGTTTCGGCGCTCGGAAACACCATAAAAGAAGCGATAGGCAAGGCGTACAGGGCCTGTGGGCTGATTAGATTCGAGGGAATGCAATATCGCAAAGATATCGGCTATAAGGCGATCAACATCATAGGAGCGAAAAATGGCTAAAAAACCGTTAGTTTCGGTTATAATGGGCAGTGACTCCGATTTGGACATTATGAAAGAAACAATGCACCTTTTGAAAAAATTCAACATTTTTTACGAGGCGAAAATTTTATCGGCGCACCGTTCACCGAAAATGACTTCCGGTTTCGCCGCCGCCGCGGAGAAAAAAGGAATTAAAATAATTATAGCGGGCGCCGGAGGCGCCGCGCACCTGGCCGGTGTTGTCGCCAGTCATACCATTCTCCCGGTAATAGGTGTTCCGATGGATACGAAAGCGCTGAAAGGAATAGATTCGCTTTTATCCACGGTGCAGATGCCGAGCGGCGTTCCCGTTGCCACTGTGGCTATCGGAAAAGCCGGTGCGAAAAACGCGGCGGTACTTGCGGTGGAAATTCTGGCTCTGGGAAATCCCGCGCTGCGGAAAAAGTTAAAGATTTTTAAAAAAGAGCTTGCCGTTACGGTCAGGAAAAAAAATAAACGCTTGGAAGGTTAACGAATTTCGCCGGTGCGGTAAAATATACTTATATGTCGAACATTGTGACGAAAACTAAAGTATTAAAAGTGGATCCGGTTTCGCCGGACGAAAAAATAATCCGTTACGCCGCCGGAATTATATCCGGAGGCGGGCTCGTTGCTTTTCCCACAGAGACGGTATATGGGATAGGGGCGGATTTTTTTAATAAAGAAGCGGTAAAAAAATTGTATCAAATTAAACGAAGGCCGCTCAACAAGCCCTTTACCGCGCATATTTCGAGTGTCACGGCGATTAAAAAAATGCGCTGCGAAATTACAAATTTCGCAGAAGCGCTTATAAAAAAATTTTGGCCCGGCCCGCTTACACTAATTCTAAAATCCACCCATCCCACTACCCATTCCACTGACGCAGTGGAAAAAGGAACCTTATTCCACTGCGTCAGTGGAATGGGTAGCGGGATGGGTAAGATTGGATTCAGGATGCCGGGGAACACCGTAGCGAGGGCTCTTATAGCCGCGAGCGGAGGGGTTGTCGCGGCTCCCAGCGCGAATTTTTCAGGCGAAAAACCACCGGTTGAGGCGGGCGTAATCAGCGAAGGCATTACCGAAGGACTCAACCTTATACTTGACGGCGGAAAAACGCGCATCGGAATTGAATCCACGATCGTTGATATGACAGTTTCCCCTTACAGAATATTGCGTCATGGCGCTATCGCGCGACACAGCATAGAGCGCGTAACGCGCGGCGGGTAAAAACGTGAAAAATATAAAAAAAATTCTAATAGTTTGCACCGGTAACAGCTGCAGGAGTATAATGGCGGAGGGGTGCCTTTCCAAAACACTGAATGACTCCGGGATAAATGACGTGATTGTCATTTCCGCGGGAACACGCGCTGTTTCCGGATTTAAGCCAACTGAGGAAACCATACAGGTTGCGAGGGAAAACGGCCTGGACGTATCCGGTTATGTCTCTTCAAAACTCTCGAGAGAGCACATAGAAAAAGCTGATGTAATTCTTGTCATGGCCAAGATGCACGAAGACGCGATTTTGGAAATGATGCCTGCGGCAAAAAGCAAGATCCGGTTTTTAAGGGAATTTTCTTCCGAATCTTCCGCGAACGACAAAAAGAAAAATTCAATAGCCGACCCAATCGGTATGCCGATTAGTTTTTACAGGGAGATTTTCGAAATTATAAAAAATTCTGTGGAAGGATTTAAAAAATGGCTGAAAAAATAGCAATAGGTTCGGACCACGGCGGGTTTCAGTTGAAAGAGATTCTCAAAAAGTACCTCTTGTCCAAAGGCTATGCGGTAGAGGATTTCGGGACATATACCGACAAATCCTGCGATTATCCGCTCGTGGGGTATAAAGCGGCAAAAAGCGTTTCACGGGGCCGCTTTAAAAAAGCGATTCTCATATGTAAAACCGGGATTGGCATGGCTGTCGTGGCCAATAAATTACGCAATGTGCGTTCCGGCGTTTGCAACACGCTTCACCAGGCGAAGACGTCGCGCCTTCACAATGATACAAATGTTCTCAGTTTAGCCGCGAAATATGTAACTGCCGGAAACGCCAAAAGGATCACGGGCGTATGGCTCAATACCGGCGCCCTGGGCGGAAGGCACAGGAGGCGGGTAAACCAGATTAAGAAACTGGAGAAGAAAAAATGAGACCGTTCAGCTTTTTAAAAAAAGAAGACCCCCATATTTTTAAAGCAATACTTAACGAGGCCGCCCGGCAGAATGAAAAGCTGGAACTCATAGCAAGCGAGAATTTCGCCGGTAGAGCCGTCATCGGGGCCGAGGCGAACGTGATGATGAACAAATACGCCGAAGGTTATCCCGGCCGCAGATGGTATAATGGCTGCGAATTTGTCGACATCGCGGAATCGCTTGCCGTAAAAAGGTGCAAACGTCTTTTTGCCGCCGAACACGTAAACGTTCAGCCGCATTCCGGGTCACAGGCCAACATGGCGGTGTATTTTTCCATGCTAAACATAGGCGATACGGTCCTGGCGATGGATCTGAGGTGCGGGGGCCACATTACGCACGGGCACATACATAATTTTTCCGGAAAATATTTCAACGTGATACCTTACGGGGTAAATAAAGGCACCGAACGCCTCGATTACTCCGAGATACGGCGCCTGGCGAAAATTCACAGGCCAAAAATGATAATTTCCGGCGCAAGCGCGTATCCACGAACCATTGATTTCGGTAAATTCAGGGAAATCTGCGATGAAACGGGCGCCTTTTTGATGGTTGACATGGCGCACATAGCGGGTCTTGTCGCCTGCGACCTTCATCCGAATCCCGTGAAATACGCGGAATTTGTGACCGCCACTACACATAAAACGCTGCGCGGCCCGCGTTCCGGCATAATTTTGTGTAAAAAGCGCTTCGCCAAGAAAATAGACAAAGAAATTTTTCCGGGCATCCAGGGAGGCCCGCTTATGCATGTCATAGCGGCAAAGGCGGTTTGTTTTAAAGAAGCGCTGAAGCCTTCGTTTAAAAAATACCAGCGGCAGGTTTTAAAAAACGCGAAAACCCTTTCCGGCGCGCTTTCCGCGAAAGGATACCGGATCGTTTCCGGCGGCACTGATAACCATCTTCTTCTCGTTGACCTGACGAATAAAAATATTACCGGGCGCGAAGCGAGCCGCCTTTTGGATGAAGCCGGTATAACCGTTAATAAAAACCTTATTCCCTTTGACAGAAAAAGCGCCTTGATAACCAGCGGCATGCGCCTCGGTACGCCAGCGCTTACGACACGCGGCATGAAAGAAAAAGAAATGGAAAAAATCGCCGGGTTTATCGATACGGTTATAAAAACGCGGCAAAACAACGCGAAACTTTTGTCTGTCAGAAAAGAAGTAAAAAAACTTACGAAAAAATTTCCGCTTTATCAAGATTTAATAAAGGACCTGAAACGCGCATGAAAAAACAACAAAGGCCAAGCTGGGACGAATATTTTTTATCCATCGCGCGCCTTATATCAAAACGCTCTACTTGTTTAAGAAGAAAAGTGGGGGCGGTCCTTGTGAAAGACAAAAGGATTCTCGCCACGGGCTATAACGGCGCGCCAAGCGGCATTGAACATTGCGAGAAGGTGGGATGCCTTCGCGAAAAACTAAAGGTCCCTTCGGGCGAGCGCCACGAACTTTGCCGGGGACTGCATGCGGAGCAAAACGCGCTGCTTCAGGCGGCCCTTCACGGCATAACCGTCAGGGGAGCGAAAATTTACGCTACCACACAGCCATGCATTATATGCGCGAAAATGCTTATAAACGCCGGCATAAAAGAAGTTATCATAACCGGGCATTATCCCGATAAAATGGCGCGTGATTTTTTAAAAGAAGCCAAAATAAAAATCAGGGTCTGTAAGCCATGAAGTGCCCGTATTGCCGCGGCAAGCAAGATAAGGTTGTCGATTCACGTTCAATCCGCGGCAACCAGGCTGTCCGGCGCCGCAGGGAATGCCTGAAGTGCCATAAAAGATATACCACTTACGAATATGTCGAAGAGATTCCCATCATGGTGGTGAAATCAGATAACCGCCGCGAGCCGTTTGACAGGCAAAAGGTTTTAAACGGCCTGATCAAAGCGTGCGAAAAAAGGCCGATAAGCCTGGAAAAACTCGAAGGCATTGTGAGAAAAGTGGAAGCGCGCCTCCAGAACAAATTCGTGAAAGAAGTAAAATCCAAAGTGGTCGGCGAGATGTTGATGAAAGCGCTTCATTCTCTCGACGAAGTCGCGTATGTCAGGTTTGCCTCTGTTTACCGCCAGTTTCGCGACGCAGCCCAGTTCACGAAAGAGCTGAAAAAATTCCTGAAATAATTCCTAAATTTGTTCGAGATTAACATTAAGGACGGAATCGGCGCCGGCTTTCATGAGCCAGCTTCGAAGGGCTTTTGTTTTTTTCGCGGAAAGAAGCTTGTCACGGTACGAATCTTTTTCTTTCGAGAACTCATCCTCATTTATTAAAAGGAAAGCGGCTGGTTCGATAAGGGCATAGCCTTTTCTTACTTTTATGGGCCCGGAAATCGCGCCTTTTTCCAGCTTAAAGGCTTCATCTACGATAGCGTAAGACTCGCCTATTTCCTCTATGTAGTCAAACCGTGAAATAAATTCCGTGTGCATCAGTTTAAAACCGTGTTTTTTCGCGAGCCCGGGCAGATCCATCCCGGCGGATGAGGCTTCTTCGCGCAATTCATCCGCTTCTTTTTTAGCGGCCGCCGCCGCTTTTTCGTTTTTGATCAAATCCGTTATGTAAGAAGCGACTTCTTCTACGGATTTAATCCGCGAGGGCCTTCTCTCCTTTACCATTATGATGAAAGACGCGCCTGTATCGTTTTCGTCAACCATCGGCGCGGCCTCGGCCATCGGCTGCAGCCCGAAAGCGACCGCGCTGACATTTCGCAAGTTTCCCATGCCGGGAATGATCTCATTCCGTGAAAAAGGAGGGGTTTCCTTCACGCTTAATCCGAACTCCGACGCGATTTTTTCCATGCCGCGCGGACGTTTTCTCAATTTATCATATACCTGTTTCATTTTCACGAGCGCTTTTTCTTTTTCCCCCTCTTTTTCATGGGGAAAACGGATGTATTGAAGAATTATTTTTTCCGGTTCCGTAAAACGCTTCTTCTGCCCCTCGTAAAATGATATTATTTCCTCCTTGGATACGGAAGTGCCTTCCTTAAAAGCGCTTTTGTCGATAAGGATATAATCGATTTCGGCTTTTTCAAATTCATTTTGATAAAACCGGCGCAGCTCCTCATCCGTCACGGTTATATCTTTTACGATATCATTTTTGAATTTCACGGATATAATAAAATCCCTTACGTTTTCCTCAAAATCCCTGGGCGCGGTGCCGAGCGAGTTTTGCAGGAAATAGTTGTAAAATTTTTCGTTAAAAACGCCATCCCTGGTAAAAAGAGGGTGTTTCGTTATAAAATTTACGACTTCCCCGTCAGAGGCGTTTACGCGCGCTTTTTTTGCCCCGTTTTCTATTATAAGGTTTTCCCACGCGAGGCGGTTTATTAACCCCCTGTCTTTCAGAAGTTTGTCAAGAGCTTCCGGCCGGGAAAAATAATTCAGGAAGAGCCCGGCCCGGACGGTTTTTATGCTGCCGGCGAATTCCTTGACGGAAATATTTTTACCGGCTATGCTCCCGACATATTTGAACCCCAGGTTTTTTTTAGATATATTTCCCGCGCCCCAGAGCACAAAAGCGGGTATCAGGATAACCGCCAGCGCCCACAGCACTCTTTTGGCCACATTTTTTTTACGCAATAAAGTAAGCATTTGTCTTCGGTTATTATATGCGTTTCGGTTGATAATGCAAGCGTAAAATAGATTCGATCCAGCCGTCCGTATGTGTCGCGCCTTCGATTACAATAATTTTAGCGCATGCGGGGTTTCCGGCCGTGTCCACGAAACTTTTCGCGATAGCGGCCGGGACGATACTGTCTTTTGAGCCGATAAAATGTTTTTGCGGAAGCGACCCCAGCAGATGCGCCTCATCGATAGGATTCAAAGAATTTTTCATAGGGGAGACCCCGTGATATTTATTTACAGCTTCAGTATCCAGGTTTCCGGCGATAGTCGTTAGACTTAAAACATCCCCGCGCCTCGCCGCGATCAAAGCCGCTATCGCGGCGCCTCCGGAATATCCTATGATGTCTATTCCTTCGGAACGCGAAATACTCAAGAGTTCGTCAATGGCGCGATTAATCGATTCCACGACAATATTTGAAAAACGGCTGTCAGACCAGTATGTGTCCCCGCACGCGGGGCAACCCCCATCCGCATATTGGCCGGGCCTGGCAACATAGGCCACGTTCGGGGACGGATCCAGCGACGCAAGTTTTAAAACAAGCGGATTTCGCGGTGTCGGATCCTCCGAAAGGCGCCTTTTTGTTTCCCAGGCGGTTCCGTCACCTTCAATATATACGGTTAAGCGTTTACCGGGCGGGCCGAAACGGTAATAGGACGTGAGCGTGAAAGGATTTGCCTCAATAAATGTTTTTTTAAATTTAGCTTCAGAAGCAATTTTATCGGCCGCCGAATAATGTCCGTTAAAATGATTCGTGATCGCGCAGCCCGGGCACACGGCCAGGAAAAAAAGAGACAAAACCACGGATGTTTTAGAAGCTATATTTAACAGTGACAACTCCAGAATGGCCGAGTAAGTCTTCCCTGAGCTGGCAATCATAACCGGCTGCTAATGAGACGCCAAAATCCGTATTTAGCGAAAGCGATGTTCCGAGATCATGGGTATTCCGGTCAGGCCTGACCCCGTATGTATTGAACGCCGCGCCGGCGCCCTGATAGGTATTTTCAAGCGATTGCTGCATATCGCCTACAAAATCATGCAGCCATATCCAGCGAAATTCGGGTATTATCTCGAATTTCGGCCATTTTAAGGGATAATTAAATTTAATGCCCAGGCCGGATTGCACGAGGTCGTAGTCCTGGGTGTCTATGTTGAGGTTAAGCGCGCCCGCCTCGGTTTCTTTGTAGGTATTAAGGTGTAGATGCATGTATTGCATGGATCCTAAAGGAGTGACTTCAAGCCCCTTTCCCTTATTAAAGGTGTATCCCATGCCGATGTATCCCGAATACTGCTGCCCGTAATACTCGGAATTCGCGGTACGCCAATCATTCACGATTCTAATGTTTCTCTTACCGAGATATTTGTTAAGGGCGAAACTAAACGCGCCGTCGAAATAAAGAGGAGACCAGTCATAGGTCCCGTATATTGCCGCCTGTGAGCTGTGAATTACCGTGTGATTGTTTTTATTCTTTGAATTCACGTAACCGTTTACATACCCGGCGTTAAATCCCGCCCGCAAATTGTTAAAAATTGTCTCGCTATCCGCCCCGAATACGGTTCCCCACAACGCCGCCTTATAACCGTCCACGCCGCCCGAATTATACTGATGCAGATAATTACCGAATCCTTCGCCCCAGACCTCTATGCCTTTTTTTGCATTGTCACCCGTCGAGATCCCGGTTCCCGACGTATTCTTCGCCAGCCGCACAAGGCTTAAACGTCTTTCGATGGTGGTGATCGATTGATTAAGCGCCGTATAACTCGCCTGGATGGTGCCGTTATCTACCGATGGATATAAGGTCTCCATGCTCGCGGCTATTTCATTTTCGGCGGAAGCTTCCAGAGTATTTAAAATATTAAGCATATCAGCCGTGGCATTTGGGTCATTACCGGACGCCTCAAGCGCCGCCGCCGCGGCCGCGGCATTGCTGTTGCCGGCAACCGAAGCGGCGATAGCGGCGAAAGAATTAGTGCGGTTCGCGGTTAATATAAGGTCGCCTAATACCGAAGTTCCCACGAATGTAACAAAGGCACTGTTGTCCGTTATTGACGGAACGTTTACGCCCGCGCCGCCGGCTCCGTCAATAATCGTATAGGTGGTACCGGCTGGGATAAAAACGCTGCTGGTAGTGACATTTACCGTGCTTGCGGCAGCTACGGCAGCCGCGGCGGCTGATGTTATTCTTCCGGATGTTGAACCGTTGACATTTAAATTCAGGCTTGACGCGGCGGCTTGCGTATAGCCGCCTACGGCAAGATTCGTAGACCCGATATCAAGCGTAGCGTTGTTAGTAACCGCCGACCCGTTTCCAAGGGCGCTAGTATTGCTGATTCGCGCCGTACCCGCGTTGATCGTGGTATTGCCGGTGTAGGTGTTGGCGCCGCTTAAAGTGAGAGTGCCCGCGCCTGCCTTGGTTAAACCGCCTGCTCCGGCGCCGATGACGCCGCTGATCGTGGTATTGCCGGCGCCGGTTATTGTCAACAGGTTAGCTCCATTGGTTATGGCCCCGGCCACTGTCAGCGTGTCTGCGTCTGTCTGGATTGTCCCGGTTCCGTTTAGCGTAATCGCGCGGTTGGCAACCAGGGTAGTATTATTCGCTGTCGATCGTAAAGTCCCTCCGTTGAATGCAATCGTGTTTGTAGCCGACGCGTCTCCTAAATTGTTCGCCGCGTTGAATAGCAACGTGCCTCCATTAATTGCGGTTGCGCCGCTGTAGGTATTGGCGCCGCTCAAGGTAAGAGCGCCCGCTCCTGCCTTGGTTAAGCCGAATCCGCCGCCTCCATCCCCGATGGCGCCGCCTACCGTGAGAGTGCCGCCATTCACCGTAACCTGACGGGTCGCGCTCATTGTGACCGCGCCTGTTCCGAAATCAATGTCATCCGTGCCTGTAAAAACAAAATCTCCGTTCCATGCCTGAACGTTATTGTTGTCGAAGGTTACAGCGGCGCCTGACGTGTTGTCTATTGTACCGCCCGCTATCGTGAATGTGCCGCTGCCCACGGCTGTGGCATTATTTATGTTTAGCGTGCCCGCGTTTAGAGTCGCGCCTCCCGTATAACTGTTGGCGCCGGAAAGAGTCGTTGCGCCCGCGGTGGTCTTGTTCAGGCCTACGCCCCCGCCAAGTATGGCTGAAACGGTACCGGCCTGCATGTCAAAATTCGAAGTACTGGTTAGCGTACCGCCGCTGCCGCTGATGCTACCGCCGGTCTGTTGAACGCCGGCGACAGTATCGCTGCTAGCCTGAATGTCGAAATCGCCGCCGTTGACAACAACGTTTCCGGTATCCGCTATTTGATCGGATGACATTAATTTCGCGGTACCGCCGGCCACCGTTAAGTTGCCGGCAATCGCGACGCCCATCGCATTTAGATCGAGCTCGCCGGTATTTACCGTGGTAGTCCCGGTGTAGGTGTTGGTGCCGGTTAATGTGAGAGTGCCCGCGCCTTCCTTGGTTAAGCCGAATCCGCCGCCTCCATCCCCGATGGCGCCGCCTACCGTAAGAGTGCCGCCATTCACCGTAACCTGACGGGTTGCGCTCATTGTGACCGCGCCCATGCCAAGGTTAAGATCGCCGGTTCCCGTAAAGGCAAAGTCCCCGTTCCATGCCTGAACGTTGTCAGCTATAAGAGTAATTGCGCCGCCCGACGTGTTGTCTATTGTACCGCCCGCTATCGTGAATGTGCCGCTGCCCACGGCTCCGGAATCATTTATATTCAGCGTACCAGCGTTTAGAATTGTGCCTCCACTGCAATTGCTGGTGCCGCCTAAAGTGAGAGTGCCCGCGCCTGCTTTTGTTAAGCTGAATCCTCCGCCTCCATCGTCAATTGTGCCGCTTACCGTGAGCGTGCCGCCATTTACCGTAACCTGACGGTTCGCGTTCATTGTGACCGCGCCCATGCCAAGGTTAAGATCGCCGGTTCCCGTAAAGGCAAAGTCCCCGTTCCAGTTTTGGGTATTATCGTTTGAAAGAGTAATTGCGCCGCCTGACGTGTTGTCTATTGTACCGCCCGCTATCGTGAATGTGCCGCTGCCCACGGCTGTGGCATCATTTACGTTTAACGTACCCGCGTTTAAAGTCGTGGTTCCGCTGTAGGCGTTGGCCTCGGAAAGAGTAAGAGCGTTTCCGCCTTCTTTTGTGAGCCCGCCCGCGCCACTAAGAGCTCCGCTGACGACAATAGCGCCGGTGTTGGCCGTAAAGGTGCGCGTGGCGTCCAGGATCATATCGAGATCTATCGTCTGGGTGTCAGCGTCATTGTTCGTTACGTTGCCGCCCAGCGTGATCTGATTGCCCACGAGCGTGAACGGATCCGCGCCGTTATTGAAGGTAATGCCGGCAAAACTCGTATCGGCGAGAATATCGTTATCGGGAGTGAGCCTTGTATTACCGCCGAAAAACAACGCGTCACCACCTACAGGCGCTATGCCGCCCCAGTTGGCGCCGGTGTTCCAGTAATCGTCACCCCCGCCGCCGTTCCAGGTTCTATCCGCGGCGGAAGCCGTGGAGAAAAAAGAAAAAACACAAATAACTATCGTCGATACAGTCAATACCCTTCGCATGGCTTACCTCCCGCTTCACCTTTTCTTACTGAAAGTATAACTCGCGAAATACGTATAAGCAAGAGTTTTTTTAAAAATCTCACGGTCACGCTTGACACCGTGTTGCTATTAATATATACTATTAGAATGAAATTAAAACTGGGCATACCCAAGGGGAGTCTTCAGGACCTAACGGTTAAACTGTTTAAAAAAGCGGGCTGGAATATAAATGTTTCAGCGAGAAGTTATTTTCCTTCCGTAGACGACGCTGAACTTGAGGCAGTGCTTTTCAGGGCACAGGAGATGTCGCGTTACGTTGAGAGCGGTATAATCGATTGCGGTATCACGGGCCGGGACTGGGTTCTCGAAAACGATTCAAAAGTTATCAAAGTATCAGAGCTGGTGTATTCCAAACAGAGCCTCCGCCCCGTCAAATGGGTACTGGCGGTTCCCGAATCGTCGCCCGTGAGAAACGTTAAAGACCTTAAAAATAAAAAGATCGCGACTGAACTCGTAAACGTTACAAAATCCTACCTCAGAAAAAAAGGAATAAAAGCCGACGTTGAGTTCAGCTGGGGCGCCACGGAAGCCAAGACGAGAATGGGCATGGACGCCATTGTCGAGGTTACGGAAACAGGCTCTTCCCTGCGAGCGAACGGCCTGAGGATCATAGATGCGATATGTGAATCCACCACGCAATTTATAGCGAACAAAAAAGCCTGGCAAAATCCCCGGAAAAAGAAAAAGATCGAAAAAATAGTGATGCTTTTGAAAGGGGCTATCCTCGCCGAGCAAAAAGTGGGCCTTAAAATGAACGCCCTGCGGAAGAACCTGGGCAAAGTGCTCGCGATCCTGCCGGCTATGAAAAAACCCACGATTTCCTCACTTTCCGAAAAAGGGTGGTTTGATATAGATACGATCATCGACGAGGAAGTGGTAAAGGAAATAATACCGCGCCTGAAAAAGGCCGGGGCCCAGGGAATAATCGAGTACCCGCTCAATAAGGTCATTTATTAAAAAGGAGGCAATCATGCCGTGCGGAAGAAAAAGAAAAAGGCACAAGATTAAAACGCATAAAAGAAAGAAGCGCCTGAGGCGCGACAGGCACAAAAAGAAATAACGACGGGAAAGCAGCTAAGCACGTGATTTTCAGGAACTTTGTTTTACTCCTCGCGACGGGTTTATTTTTTATTTTTCAGCAGGCGGATATTTATGCTGAAGAAAGAGAAAGTAAAGCGCTTGCCCATTACACGATGGGCATTATTTATGACAACAAAGGCAAAACCGATTTCGCGATCAGGGAATACAGAAAAAGCCTGAAGTACAACCCACATTCCGCCTTAACCCGCCTCAAGCTGGGAGTGGATTATCTCGTTCTCGGAAAAGAAAAACGCGCCGTTAAGGAATTTCAATCGGTAAAATCTTCCGATCCGAAAAATCTGCAGGCGCGTTTTTTGCTGGCCCTGGTCCATACCTCCCAGGGCAGGTTTATCGAGGCCGAAAAAGAATACGAAAAAATAATTGAATATAATCCGGAAGACCTTGTGGCCCTTGTTTCGCTGGCTGATATCCTGGTGATACAGGAAAAAATGCGGGAAGCCGAGGCCCTCTATAAAAAACTTATTGAGAAAAAAGAGGATAATCCCGCTCTTTATTTTAACCTGGCTATAATAGAAACACAGCTTGGAAAAGATGACGAGGCCCTGCTCCGGGTAGATAAGGCGATAAAGCTTTTTCCGGAATACCTTGAGGCGCGCATGCTTGGCGGAGTTATTCTGGAGTCAAAAGGAAATTATGAAAAAGCCGCGGAAAATTATAAACGTGTTTTAGACGCCGACCCTTTAAACACGGTTTTTCACGTGCGCCTGGCGCGCTGTTATCAAAAAACAGGCAGAATAGACGACGCCATAAGGGAACATAAAATCGCGCTCAGTATATCGCCGGATAAGGCATCCCCGTATCTGGCGTTAAGCCGCCTCTATATCGAGGAAGAAAAATTCGCCGAGGCCCGCGGCCTTTTGGAAAAGGCGTCGGTTAAGTTTCCGGAGAACGCGCCGGTATTTTTTTACACAGGCGTTATTCATGAAAAAATGGGTAATACACGGGCTGCCGTCGAAAATTTCAGAAAAACCGTGGAACTTGACCCGGCCTTCGCGCAGGCGTATAATTATATCGGTTATATTTTTGCCGAAGACGGCGAAAATCTGGATGAAGCGATAGAGCTGATAAATAAGGCCATTGCCCTTGAACCGGAAAACCCGGCGTATATTGACAGTTTGGGATGGGCGTATTTTAAAAAAGAAATGACAGAAAAAGCCGTTAAAGAACTTGAAAAAGCGGCGCGAATCTCGGAAAGGGATCCTGTTATCAGGGCTCACCTTGGCGACGCTTACTTTAAAAAGGGCCTTTTTGATAAAGCGATGGCCCAGTGGAAAAAGGCGCTCGAATTGGACCCGAAACAGGACGGGGTAAGAAAAAAACTGAAGATTTTAACCGATCGTTATTACGAAGGGCGGCAAAGCGCCGAAGGAACGGCTTCAAGCCGGGGGATTGTTCCGGGCGCTATCGTTCCCTTCGGGGATAAGCCGCCCTCGCAAATACCGGGCGCTAAGGAGTAAAATGCCGGAAAAACCAAACATTAAGGAACTTAAAAAGAAAGCCGTGCAGATTCGAAAAGACATACTCATAATGCTTGAGAAAGCCGGCTCGGGCCATACCGGCGGAAGCCTTTCACTTGTGGAAATACTTATCGCGCTGTATTTTCACAAGGCGCGGAATAATCCCATGGATCCGGCATGGCGCGAACGCGATAAAATTATTCTTTCAAAAGGACACGGATGTCCCGCTCTTTACGCCGTTTTGGCGAATGCCGGGTATTTTCCCAGAGAAGAACTCTGGACCCTGCGAAAACTTGATTCAAGGCTGCAGGGACATCCCCAGATAGGGCTTCCCGGTGTTGAAATATCAAGCGGTTCTCTTGGGCAGGGCCTTTCGGTGGCGAACGGCATGGCGCTGGCCAACAAGATGGACGGCGTTAAATCCAAGATCTATTGCATAATGGGAGACGGCGAGACGAACGAAGGCCAGGTCTGGGAGGCGGCTATGACCGCGGCACACTACAAGCTGGATAACGTTTGCGCCATAGTTGACTTTAATAAGATGCAGATAGACGGCCTATGCTGTGACGTAAAGGGCCTGGATCCGTTCGCGAAAAAATGGCAGAGTTTCGGCTGGGACGCGAAAGAAGCCGACGGGCACGATTTTGAACAGCTTATACGCGGGCTTAACGAAGCGGATAGGGTAAAAGAAAAACCGCAAATTATTATAGCGCACACGATAAAAGGAAAAGGTGTTTCTTTTATAGAAAATCAGGTAAAGTGGCACGGGATATCGCCAAAAAAAGAAGAACTCGAAAAAGCGCTAAAAGAACTCGACGATCAGTTAAAAACGCTTTAAAAATACAGGAGATAAAAAATGCTGAACAGAAGATTTATAATGTATTTCAGGATGTACAGGGTTTATATAATCGTCGGATCCCTCATAGCGCTTCTTATAGTGCTTTCTGTTGTGGGCCTGAGGAGCCTGGAATCCTTTTACAGGAAGATGACTCTGGCCACGATGCCTCTCCAGTTTTTAATGGCCGGTATTCACGCGGCAATTTTTGTTTTTATGTATCTGGTTTTTTTACGCGGGGGTTTTGCGAAACTTGATAAAGCGCCCATAAAAGGGAAAGATATCGATATAAGGTGGAGGGACGTGATAGGCATGGAAGCCGCTAAGCAGGAGGCATGGGAGGTCGTGCAGCTTATAAGGGACAGGGCCCGCCTCAAGGCCATAGGTGGCACGGTAATAAAAGGCCTTCTCATGATAGGCCCCCCGGGCTGCGGAAAAACATATCTTGCCAAAGCCATATCCACGGAGGCGAGGATGCCTTTTATTTCGATGTCCGGCAGCGAATTCGTGGAAATATTCGTGGGCGTAGGCGCTTCGCGCGTGAGAAAACTTTTCAAAAAAGCGCGCAACCTGGCTTTTGGCTACGGTGGCTGCATACTATTCATAGATGAGCTGGACGCCATAGGGAGAGCCAGGTCATTCAGTTTTATGGGCGGGCAGGAAACGAATTCAACTCAGAATCAGCTTCTCGCGGAACTCGACGGCCTTAAGGAAAAGGATTACAATATAGTAATTATCGCCGCCACAAACGCCCCGGAAAAATCACTTGATCCGGCCCTCATCCGGCCCGGAAGATTTGACAGGATGATATATGTTAACCGCCCTAACCTGGAGGACAGGGAAAAAATCTTCAAATATTATCTGTCTAAAGTGAACACGGAAGAGAATCTTAACATAGAAAGGCTGGCCAAGAGGGCCGTTTACAAAACACCCGCCGATATCGCGAATCTCGTAAAAGAATCGGCGCTCATAGCGACGCGAAGCAAAAAGACAAAAATAGGATGGGACGAACTAAGCGAGGCCTTTGAGAGAATAGAGCTTGGTATCAAACACCCTCTTACGCTGACGCCCAAGGAAAAGGAGATGACCGCTTATCATGAGTCGGGCCATCTCATAGTAACCTACCTTAAACATCCGACGGAAGATGTTTTCAAGGCCTCCATAATACCCCGAAGAGGCACGTTAGGGGTTGTGTATACGCCGCCCAAGGAAGAACTTTACACCCATTCCAAAAATATGCTTTTAGCGGATATAAAAACAAGCCTCGGGGGTTATGTCGCCGAAAAAGTGAAATCCGGCGTGACCTCGGACGGCGTGGGCGGCGATTTCAGGCAGTCAATGGTAATAGCCCATAACATGGTCTGGAGATGGGGCATGGGCGAGTCGGGCCTTTTGGGTGATTTTACCGCTGTTCCGAATGAACAGATTTCCGAGGACGTAAAGAAAAAATTAAACGACGATACCAATAAAATATTTACCGCCTGCATGAAAGAAGTCGAGGAACTTCTTACAAAAGAACGGGCCATACTTGACAGGTTCGCGAAAGAACTTATAAAAAAAGAGGAACTGGAATATGACGAGATAGAGGCAATATTCAAGGAATACGGAAAGTCACAGGTCAAAAAGGAAAGATCCAAAAAATGAGAGCTTTCGCTGTTTTACTGGCCCTTGTTTCCGCGCTCTTTTTTTCTTCCGGTTGCGGGGAAATTACGTATCCCAAGGAAGAGCTGGCCGAATCCGTTGTTAAGCTTTGCAAAAAAGAATACGGCATAAACATCGACGCGCGCCTCGCGGGAAAAACACTCGTCATGTACCTGCCGATCGCGAATCTTTTCAACCTGAAACTAAATATCAGTGAAAGCGCGCAGGATAAGATCCAGGACGCCCTTTTAAGCGCCTCGCGAATTGTTTTGTCAACGGATGCCGAGATTGATTTTTACTGTGTTATCACGCAGGATATGCGGATGCCGGAGATCCAGCTTGTAATAATCAAATACACCGATGACGTAAAACGCGCTTTTTTTCACGATATCTCCCGCGGAGAATATTTTAAGAGAAGCCTTATCGACATAAATGAGAACCCCCAGGCAAAAAAGGAAAAAGCGATAACCGATGTTTTTAACAAGATGGAACTGAAAGAAGGGTGGCAGGAGAAAGTTCTGGACGATTTTTTCAGGAGCCCGCCGAGTTCCATGAAAGGCATCGGCTACTGGAACGGCAAATTTTACGTAAAAGACATTACGCTGCCGGAATTTTTAGCCGAACAGATAGCGAACCGCGTGAAATTGCAATTCAGGGAAAACGCGGACCTGGCGAAATATGGACTCAGGTCTGTTACCGGAAAATTCATGAAGGAAAAAGAATCCGGATTTTTTCTTATATCCTTTAACGCGGAGGTGCTTCTTTTCGCGGCCGGCCCGGAAGAAAGGAAAGCCATAGAAGAAGAAGTTTTCACTAATGTTTTTGAGGTGATCGGCGATGTTATATACGGTTATAAGTTCCGGGATTTCGATTTCGCGGAAATGACCGAGGTAAGCTCAAGTACGAAATTAAGTGTTTCAAGAGAGGATGTATACCTTTTTAAGAGAAAAAAGATTCCTATCGAGGCGATCATAGGGGGATTATGAGCGAAACAAAACTGAAGCCGACCAGGGATGGCGCGGGCCGCGCCATGCTTGATCTTGGCAGGAAAAACAAAAATGTAGTTGTCCTTTGCGCCGACCTGAGCGATTCGACAAGGGCCGGCTGGTTCAAAAAGGAATTTCCGGAGAGATTTATAAGTTTTGGCGTTTCGGAGCAGGACATGTTCGCCTCGGCCGCGGGATTTGCCCTTTCCGGCAAAATACCATTCGCGTGTACTTTTGGTGTTTTCGCGAGCGGCCGGGCCTGGGACCAGATAAGGGTTTCCGTGGCTTACATGAACGCGAACGTAAAAATCATAGGAACGCACGGCGGCGTAACCGTAGGCGAAGACGGCGCTACTCACCAGGCCCTGGACGAAGTCGCGCTTATGAGAATACTGCCGAACATGACGGTTGTTGTTCCCTGCGACGCGATAGAGGCATATAAAGCCACGATACGCGCCGCTGAACTGCCGGGCCCCGTGTATATAAGGCTTGGAAGAAATCCCGCTCCCATAATGACAGGGGAAAACGATCCTTTCCGGATAGGAAAAGCAATTTTATGCGAAGACGGCAAGGATCTTACCATTATCGCGTGCGGGCATTCTCTGTATGAGGCGAAATCGGCGGGAAAAATTTTGAAAAAAGAAGGCATAAGCGCGAGGATAATCAATCTGCATACCCCCAAGCCGCTTGATAAAGATCTGATACTGAAAGCCGCGATTCAAACGGGGGCTTTTGTCACGGTTGAGGAACATACCATATTCGGCGGCATGGGAAGCGCTGTTTGCGAGTTCGTATCGCAAAAACACCCCGTGCCGGTAAAAATGATAGGGATAAATGATACATTCGGAGAAAGCGGTTCGCCGTTAGAGCTGCTCAAGCGCTTTAACCTTACGACCGGCGACGTTGTTAAGGCGGCGCGTAAAGTCCTTAAAATGAAAAAATAATGAAAAAACCCCGCTGTCTGATTTATCGAAACCGGCAACGGCGGATAAGGGGTCAGCGTGATCCTATACGCTCCCGCTAAAGTTAATCTCTATCTTCGCGTGCTCGGCAGGCATTCCGACGGATATCACGATATAGAGACGGTTTTTGAAAAAATAGCGCTTTTTGACAGGATAATCTTAAACCCCTTAAGGAACGGCTCGGTAAAAATATTTTGCGATTCACCGAATGTACCTACCGGAAAACAAAGCCTTATCCGGAAAACCGTAGATATATTGAGGAAGGAAAAAGGCATATCAAAGGGCGCGGAGATAAAAGTTTTTAAGAAAATTCCGATAGCCGCGGGTCTCGGCGGCGGGTCAAGCGACGCCGCGTCGATATTGAAAGGCCTCAAGCGGCTCTGGGGAGTTTCCCTCAGCCAGCGCCGGCTTGCCGAACTTGGAAAAAAACTTGGAGCGGATGTGCCGTTTTTTCTCAGGAATTATTCTTTCGCCTCGGGCAGAGGACGGGGTGACGTGATTAAGAAACTTGGCTGGAAAAAAAAATTCTGGCATCTTATTGTCAATCCGCCCGTAAAACTTTTATCGAAAGATGTTTATATGAGTTTGGGGAAAACAGAAAAAATAAGGGCAGGCACCGTTTTTCCTCGTATTTTCCGTCGGAAAAATGGTATTTATCCTTATTTTTCCAACGACCTCGAAAAAGCTGTTTTTCAAAAAGCGCCTCTCGTACACCGGCTTAAAAAGGCCCTAATTGAGATAGGCGCGGAATATTCGCTTGTTTCAGGATCGGGCCCCAGCGTTTTTAGTCTATTTGAAAAGAGGAAGGAGGCGATAAGGGCGAAGAAATTACTGGTTAAGCATTTTCCCGCCGCAAAACGCCGGGGATGGCGGTTTTTTACAGTGTCAACCTTATGAGGAGGAAGCGCAAATGGAAATCACGGAAGTTAAAATTATTTTAAGAGAAGGGCAGGATAAAAAACTTAAGGCCTACGCAACGCTCACGCTTGACAACTGTTTTGTTGTGAGAAACGTAAAGGTCATAAAAGGCACAAAAGGGCTTTTTGTGGCCATGCCTTCCCGGAAGATGAGAGAAGCGTGCCCGAAATGCCGTTACAAAAATCCCGTAAGAAGCAGATTCTGCAACCAGTGCGGCGCGAATCTTCCGTCTCCGCCCGCGAGAGAAACGGGAGATGAGTTAAGACAGTCCGAACACAGGGATATTGCCCACCCTATTACGCTTGAATGCAGGGAATATATCCAGAAAAAAGTTCTTGATGCTTACGCGGATGAAATGAAAAGATCCGGCATGTTGCCCGAGAAACCGCTTACGGGGCCTGAAAAGCCGGAAGCGCGTAGAGAAGAGGAAGCGCCCGTAGAAGAACCGGCTCCGAAAAAACCGCCAACCACTTCCATGCCGGCCGAAGAAAGATCTTTTTCGGATGATTCGGGCGACATAGCATTGTAAACTATTGCCCCGTGGCGCCCAGCCGCGTGCCTTTGGCATGGCGGGCTCCCGTAAAAATTTTGTTCATTAACATAATGATAAGGGCCGGATAATATAAAGTAAAAAACAGGTGTTGGGAGGTTGTGTAACGGTAGCACACGAGCTTTTGGAGCTTGTTGTCCTGGTTCGAATCCAGGCCTCCCAGCCAATTTCGGTTTTAACGGCAGACGAGCCAAAAGCCGAAATCGGCGGGGCGCCGGAAAGGTTTTTACATTCTCATATCTGGCCTTAAGGCGGCGCGGCCGCCAAAGTGCCAATTTCCCTTGAGCGAAGCCCGCCTCAGTGATATAATATGACGCCGCGATTGTATGCGAGGATGTCCTGAGGGTTTTTCAAAGACATCAGGTGAAATATGTATTTGTGGGGGTGGGCATCGCCGTCAATTTTTTGGGGGCGTCTCGGAACACCGCGGATATGGATATGCTTGTATAAGTGAGCGACGAAAATCCGGGGAAGATAGTAAAAGTGTTAAAAGTCCGCGGATACCGCGTAAAACACAGGGGTAAGGTGATTTTCGCCCGGAAAACCCCAAAGACATGTTTTTTGAAATTGATAAAAATTCCCCCAAAAAAATGGAATAATTTCTCGGGATGAACAAATTCGCGCTTAAATTTTGGACTAAGAAACAAAAGAAGAATCAGCATAAAACACGTCAACAAATATGAAAAATATAGCGGCAATAATACTCGCGGCCGGACGCGGAACCAGAATGAAATCAGATGTGCCTAAAGTCCTGCAGCGCCTGCAGTCAAAGCCCCTTCTCGGTTTTATATTGGAAGCGCTTGACGGAGCGGGAGTGGATAAAAAAATCCTTATTCTCGGCTATAGGGACAGGGAAGTGAAATCCGCTTTTCCCGGGATCGAAACATTGATACAGGATAAACTTCTTGGCTCGGGCGACGCGGCCAAAAGAGCGAAAGGCCCTCTCTCGTCTTTTAAGGGCGATATACTCATTCTTTACGGCGATACGCCGTTTATACGGGCCTCGACGATAAAAAAGCTCATAAAAAAACATAGAAGCGAAAACGCCGCCTGTACGCTTCTTTCCGCCGCCATACCCGATCCGGAGGGTTACGGGAGAATTTTAAGGGACTCGGACGGCAATATCGTCAGGATAATAGAGGACTCCGAAGCTTCCATTTATGAGAAAGTGATAGAGGAAATAAACGTGGGGTGTTATTGCTTTAACAGGGAGGATTTGTTTGCCTCGCTCGACCGCCTTAAAATGAACGCGAAAAAAAAGGAATATTATCTTACCGACGCCGTGGAAGCCCTGCGAAAATCCGGCAAAACGATTGCTTCGGTGTCTTCAAGGGATCCGAGAGAGGCGCTTGGCATAAATTCCAAAATTGACCTCGCTCGCGCGAATGATATAATAAAAAAACAGGCGCTCGAGATTTTAATGCTTAAAGGGGTAACAATCGTTGATCCCGGTTCCACTTTCGTGGACACCGGGGCAAAAGTCGGAAAAGATACCGTGATATACCCGCATACCGTCATCGAGAGCGATGTCGCAATCGGGAAAAACTGCAGGATTGGCCCGTTCGCGAGGATAAGGAAAAATACTTCTATCGGCGATAATGTCGAAATCGGAAATTTTGTTGAACTCGTGAGAACGAAAGTTTTGTCCGGAACCAGAATAAAACACATGACGTATTTAGGCGACGCGGAAATCGGTAAAAACGTAAACGTGGGAGCCGGCACGATAACGGCTAATTATGACGGGAAAAAGAAAAACAGGACCGTCATAGAAGAAGAAGCATTTATAGGCGTTGGCTCCATTTTTGTGGCCCCCGTCAGGGTGGGCCGCGGCGCGGTCGTTGGGGCCGGAAGCGTGGTAACTAAAGGCAGGGATGTACCGGCGGGAAAAACCGTGGTCGGAATTCCCGCGAGAGTGCTTAATAATAGGAGGAACAGATGAGAGGCAATCTGTCTATATTCGGCGGCAATTCAAATATAGCTCTTCTGGATGAAATATGCAAGCTGTTGCGCGTAAAACGCGGCAATGCCCTCGTAGGCAGGTTTAGCGACGGTGAAATACGGGTGAAGATAAACCAGAATGTCCGCGGTGACGATGTTTTCGTGATCCAATCCACGTCTTTTCCGGCGAACGAAAACTTAATGGAACTTTTAATAATTCTCGACGCCTTAAAACGCGCCTCCGCCGACAGAATAACGGCGGTCCTTCCGTATTTCGGATACGCGCGTCAGGACAGAAAAGACCAGCCGCGCGTTCCGATAACCGCCAAACTCATCGCCAATCTCCTGAGCCGCGCCGGGGCATCGCGGGTATTAACCATCGATCTGCACGCGGGCCAGATACAGGGTTTTTTTGACATGCCGCTCGATCACCTGTATGCCGTCAGGACTTTTGTGGAATATTTCGCTAAGAAAAATGTGGAAAGCCTGGTAGTGGTTTCACCGGACGTGGGCGGAATAAAAATGGCGAGGGCATATGCCAAGGAGTTAAAGGCGGACCTTGCCATAGTTGACAAGCGCAGAATAAATGACACGAAAGCGGAAGTCATGAATATAATGGGTGAGGTAAAAGGGAAAAATGTTGTTATTGTTGACGATATAGTAGCCACAGCCGGAAGCGTTACCGAAGCCGCGGCGGAGCTTAAAAATGCCGGCGCGAAAGATATATATATCGCTATAACGCACCCTGTTTTGTGCGGTCCCGCCATGGAAAGGCTCGCCGCTTCGCCTATAAAAGAGCTTATGGTGACAAATACGATACCGATAGAAGAAAGCAAGATGATAGAGAAGATAAAAGTGTTCAGCATCGCGCCGCTTCTGGCGAATGCCATAAAGCGAATACATAACGCGGAATCAGTTAGCATGTTGTTTGAGTAGTACGTTGATAAAATACTACAGGCGAAAGCCCGTAGGCGGACATAAACCCGCGCTTCCCTGCCTGTCGGCAGGCCCCCGCGCGGGGAATACAAGCAGGAGAATCTAAAACATGGAAAAAGCCATACTCGCAGCCGAGATACGGGAAGAATTGGGAAAGTCAAAGGTAAAAGAACTAAGAAAGGCCGAAATAATACCGGGCGTTGTTTACAAAGACGGGAAGGAGTCCGTAAATCTGAAAATAAAATCCCGTGATTTACTCAAAGTCCTGCATACCGCGGCCGGTGAAAACGTCCTGATAACCCTGAAAGTAAAAGGCGATAAGAAAAAAGAAAGGGCGTGCCTTATAAAGGAACTGCAGAAGGATCCCGTTAAGGAAAATATTTTACATATCGACCTGAATGAAATATCACTTACCGAAGAAATAAAAGTTAAAGTCCCGGTTCACCCGCACGGTGAAAGCGAAGGCGTTGTTAAGGATGAAGGGGTGCTCGAGCACGTGCTTTGGGAGGTTGAGGTAGAGTGCCTGCCCACCGATATACCCGAAAAAATAGAGGCGGAAGTGACATCCCTGAAGATCGGGGACAGTATTTATGTCAAGGACCTGAAAGTCTCGCCCGCGGTAAAAATATTAAATGATCCGGAACTTACCGTTTTCTCCGTCAGCCCGCCCGCCAAGGAAGAAGTACCCGAGGAGGTTCCGGCCGAAGAAGGCGCTGAGCCGGAAGTTATAGCGAAAGGCAAGAAGGAAGAAGAGGAAGCCGAGGAAGCGGAGGCTCCGAAAGCGAAGAAGGGGGAAGCGCCGGGGGCGGAAGAAACGAAAAAGAAAGAATAGCGTGAAGTTAATAATCGGCCTAGGCAACCCCGGGCCCGGGTACAAAAATACGCCGCATAACGCGGGTTTCATGGTTATCAGGGAACTGTCCGGGCGGCTTGGCATATCCGTTAAAAAGAAAGCGTGCGGGGGGCTGTATGGATGGGGTACTTCCGGCGGCGTTAAAGTAATTCTTTTCATGCCGGAAACCTACATGAACCTATCGGGTGAGGCGGTTCGGGAGATCGTAGGTAAGGAGAAGGCGAAAACAGAGGACATCCTTGTTATTTGCGATGATATCGATCTGAAGCTGGGATTCATACGCCTCAGGGAAAAAGGCGGAAGCGCCGGCCATAAAGGGCTTGAATCAATCATAAAACGCCTCGCGACGAACTGTTTTCCGCGCCTCAGAATAGGAATAGCGAAAAACCGGAAGCGCGGAAATATAACAGGCTTTGTCCTGAAACCGTTCGGCGCCGCGGAAAAAAGCGTGCTGAAGGATATAGTGAAAAAAGCGGCCAAATGCGCCATTTCATGGGCAGAAGAAGGCGCCTCAATGGCCATGACAAAGTTTAACAAGCGGCAGGGCGGCTCTTAAATTTCTTGATTTTAGAGGTGAGTTGTGTTAATATCTTGTAAACATCGAAAGGTTATAACATGAAGGAATACGAGGCATTGTTCGTTATTGACCCCGAAAAAGAAAAATCCATAAAAGAAGTCGCTTTAAACATAACCGGTGCCATTGCCAAAAGCGCCGGCCGCGTGATCAAAGAACAGAACTGGGGCAAGCAGCGCCTCGCGTATCCCATCGATAAGCGCGCGGAAGGGGTATACTACAAGCTGGATTTTTCCGCTCCGGAGAAGGCAATATCGAACCTCAACAATAATTTTAAATTAAACGCGGATATTTTAAGAGTTATTATAACTGCAAAGAGGGAGAAATAGAAATGGCTGCCAGCTTAAACAGGGTGTTCCTCATAGGAAATCTTACGCGTGATCCGGAACTGAGATACGTGCCCAGCGGAACCGCCGTGGCAAGTTTTGATATAGCCGTCAACAGGGCTTATTCGGCGGCCTCGGGAGAAAAAAAAGAAGAAACTTCCTTTATTAGGGTTGTGGTGTGGGCGAGGCGCGCGGAAGTTTGCGCGGAATACCTCGGCAAGGGAAGCCCTGTTTTTGTGGAGGGGAGGATCCGTTCGCGCTCATGGGAGACGCCGGAGGGCCAGAAACGAAGTACTGTCGAGGTTGTGGCGAATAATGTGCAATTCCTGAGAGGGGCCCAGCGAAAGGGACAGCAGGCCGCTTTCCCGTCCGGCTCGGCTAAAACAGCTTCGCCATCCGGAATGGAAGCGGAATCAATTGATTTGAACAGAGAGGGATCTCAGGCCGCGGGCGCCGAAGAGGTACCTTTTTAATAGTGGAAGGAAACAGGAAATGCTGAAAAAGAAAAAAGATAAAACGCGCGGGAAAAAAAGAGGCCTTAAAAAGCCCCGGGCGCGTTCTTATGTATTGAGAAAAAAGAAATGCCGTTTTTGCCTTGATAAGAATTTAAAAATAGATTACCTCGATCCGCAATTTCTGCGCAGGTTCACGACGGAACGCGGTAAAATAGTCCCGTCGAGGATTTCAGGCTGCTGCGCCAGGCATCAGAGGAAACTTACAAAAGCGATCAAAAGGGCCCGTAATATCGCTATCATGCCGTATCTGGCGGAATAACATGGAAGTAATACTGCTTGAAAACGTTGATAAGGTCGGCCTGGAAGGCGAGACCGTGAAGGTAAAAAATGGATATGCGCGCAATTTTCTTATTCCAAGAAAACTTGCCGCCCCCGCCACGCCGGAAGCGCTTAAAATCCTGGAATTAAAGAAGAGAAAGAAACAAAAAGTCGCGAAAAAAGACAGGGAAGCCGCTGAGCAGCTTGCCCGGAAGATAAGGGGGCTTTCTCTTACCATTACCGCGGAATCAGGCGTGAATGATACGCTTTTCGGCAGCGTTACCTCAGAGACTATTTTTCGCGCCCTGCAGCATGAGGGGGTGCGCGTGGATAAGAAAAGCATCGATATCGGAGAACCCATTCATAAGCTGGGAGTTTATAAGGTGAAAATCAAATTGCATCCCGAGGTTAAAGCGGATCTGCGTATCTGGGTGGTTAAAAAATGACGCCCGTGAAAGAATTGCTCGATAAAGTTCCGCCTCAAAACAATGAAGCCGAGATCGCGGTTCTGGGTTCGATGCTGCTTGACAAAGACGCGATAGGCCGAACGATCGAGCTTCTGGACGAAACATCCTTTTATAAGAACGCTCACGGTCGGATATATTCCACCATCGTAAGCCTGTATGATAAGAACAAGGCCATCGATGTTGTGACGCTCGTCGAAGAATTAAAAAAATCCGGTACCCTTGATGATATCGGCGGGAGCGCCTACATCGCTTCCATCGTTTCCAGCATACCCACTTCGGCCAATATAGAGCATTACGCGAGAATCGTCAAGGAAAAGGCTATCCTGCGCAATCTCATATCCACGGCCACTCAGATAGTATCAGAGAGCTACGATAATATTACTACCATAGACGATCTTCTGGACAAGGCTGAACGCATGATCTTTGACATAACCGCCAACAAAGTGGAAACAACATGCGCCTCGATAAAAGACGTTATAAAAAGCAGTATTGAGACAATCGATAATCTCTACCGGAGAAAAGAAAATATTACAGGCATAGCAACAGGATTTCATGATTTTGATGTAATCACGGCGGGCCTGCAAAAATCCGACCTTATAATTATCGCCGGCAGGCCTTCAATGGGAAAAAGCGCCTTTGTAAGCTGTATCACCGAGCACGTAGGCATTGTTGAAAAAAAACCGATAGCTTTTTTCAGTTTGGAAATGTCAAAAAACCAGCTTGTCCAGAGGATGTTGTGTTCTCATGCGCGCGTGGATTCACATAAGGTAAGAACAGGGTTTCTTTCGCAGTCCGACTGGCCAAAGCTGGTAAATGCCGCGGGCAAACTCTCATCGTCCCCTATTTTCATAGATGATACGCCGAGCATCTCGGCTCTTGAATTAAGGGCCAAAGCCCGCCGCCTGAAGGCCCAGCATGATATCAGCCTGATTGTTGTGGATTACCTGCAGCTTATGCAGGGGCCGCGGGGCATAGAGAACAGGCAGCAGGAGATTTCTGAAATTTCACGTTCCCTCAAGGCCCTGGCCAGGGAATTAAGCGTTCCCCTGATAGCCGTCAGCCAGCTTTCACGGGCTGTTGAACAAAGGTCTGACAGACGGCCCCAGCTTTCGGATCTCAGGGAAAGCGGTGCCATTGAGCAGGACGCCGATGTTGTTGTATTACTGCTGAGAGAGGAATACTACAACCCTACTGACGAGAATAAAGGTATCGCCGAGGTCATTGTCGCGAAACAAAGAAATGGCCCCGTAGGCACATTAAAACTTGCTTTTATCAACGAGAATACAAGATTTGAGGACCTTGCCCGCCAAGAGGAGTATTAATGGGTACGGGTTACTTTACGGTATTGTCTCGAATAGCGAAAGGCGTTTTTCTCGTAATAGTCCCGTTTTTTTTGTTAAATACCGTTTCGGCCCCCGCTCAGCAAACCGCAAGGCGCAAACTTGTTCTTGATGTCCGCGTAAAGGGCAATAAGGCCATAAGTTCCTCTACCATACTTTCAAAGATCAAAATAAAACCCGGATCGCCTTTTTCGCAGGAAGTCATAAACGACGACATAAGGCGGCTTTACGCGCTCGGTTATTTTACGGATGTAGCCATAGACGCGGAAGATTACGAGGAAGGCGTGATGGTGTCTGTCATAGTGGAGGAGAAGCCCGTTATAGAAAAAATTACATTTGACGGCAACAAAAAAATAACGTCCCGTCGCCTGAAAAAAATTATGCAGCTCAAAGAAGGCGATATGCTTAATTTCAGCAAGCTTTCGGAGGATATTTCAGGAATAAAGTCCTTTTATGAAAAAAACGGATTTCACCGCGTCAAAGTTAAATACAGCATAAATAAAAACAAGGCGCTTAATCAGGTCACGATAAAAGTAAAGGTAAACGAGAGGGCGCGCATAAGAATAAAACGCGTACGCGTGAATGGAAATAAATCCGTTAAAAAGAAAAATATTCTGGAACTCATGCAGACGCGCCCGGCATGGCTCCTGAGAAGAGGCTATTTTGATGACGAAACCTTTGAAAATGATCTGGCGAAGGTCAAGGTTTATTACCATGATCTGGGTTTTCTGGATGTTTCTGTCGCGCCGAAATTTGATTATGAGGAAGAAAAAGGGGTTATGTACATAACCCTTGAGATCAAAGAGGGCCCGCGTTATTTCGTGGGAAAAATTTTTATCGAGGGAAACATTATTTTAAAGGAAGAAGACCTCAGGGAGAAGCTTTCCCTGAAACCCGGGGATCCTTTCAGCTACACGAAACTCAGGGCTGACATGGAAAGTTTAAGGGCGTTTTATTACCACAAGGGCTATATGAACGCCGAGATTTCCGTGGACAGGGCCCTCGAACCGAACACCCAAAATATTGATATAGTCTTCACCATAGACGCGAAAGACCCCGTTTTTATAGGCAGGATCAACATAAAAGGCAATACCAAGACCAAGGACCTCGTGATAAGGCGTGAACTCAGGGCATACCCCGGTGAACGTTTTGACGGTGACAAAATAAGAAGAAGCAAGGAAAGGCTGTATAACCTTGGATTTTTCGAGGATATTTATTTTGAAACCGAGCGTACCGATAAACCCGATGTGAACAATCTTGAGGTCAGTGTTAAGGAAACGAAAACCGGCGAGTTCGCTTTCGGCGGCGGTTACAGCTCTGTTGACGAATTTATAGGTTTTATACAGCTTTCACAGAAAAATTTCGACCTTCTGAACATCCCCTATTTTACCGGCGACGGACAACATCTGACGTTAAAGGCGGATATCAGTACCGTGCGGTGGGACGCCGATATCAGCTGGACGGAGCCGTGGATACTGGATTATCCCGTTTCATTCGGATTTGACGGATACCACAGGACGCATTTGAGGAAGACAGAGGTTGGCTACGGATACAAGGAGGCGCGTACCGGTGGGGACCTTCGATTAGGCAAGGAATTCCTGGAATATTTTAACGCGAACCTGATGTATCAGATGGAGCACGTGGACATATCGGACGTATCAGCCGAGGCTTCGCAGGCATTACGGGATGAAACCGGTAAAAATTGGATAAGCAGCCTTTTGCTGGGGGTTGGATTCAATAACATTGACAATGTGTTTAGCCCGACGAGGGGATTCAGCGCGGGAATTTCCCTTGAAAACGCGGGCGGTTTTCTTCTCGGGGACAAGAATTTTCTCAAGGGATACGCGTACGGTACTTTTTATTATTCCCCTTTCAATAAGATCGTATTGGAGCTGAAGGCAAGGGGCGGGCTTTGTGACAGCTACGGCGGCAGTAAAAGTGTTCCAATTTATGAAAAGTTTTACGCCGGCGGCGCTAATACCATAAGAGGCTACAAGGAAAGAAGGGTAGGCCCGAGAGACGTATCCTCCAATGATCCGCTCGGAGGCGAGTCGCTTCTTATCGGTAACGCGGAGGTTAGCTTTCCCATATACGAAAATCTGATAAAGGGAGCGGTATTTTATGACGTCGGTAATGTCTGGGAAGAGGTCTGGCAGTTTGGCAAAGGTAATTTTAAACAGGGAGCGGGCGTAGGCGTCAGGGTGAAAACTCCGATAGGCCCGGTAAAGCTGGATTGGGGTTATCCCCTGAACAACAATCACGATGATAAGCGCCAGGGCGAGTTTTATTTTTCCGTGAGTCACGGATTTTAGCTTGGCCGCTCAAAAGAAAAAATAAGGAGGTAAAAAATGGGTAAAAAAATTTTAGGCGTACTGATTCTGGTATTGTGCATGTCTTTATCCGTAGGCGCTTTCGCTAAAGAACTTAAGGTAGGCTGCCTGGACATGCGAAAGGTTTTTTATGAGTATAACAAGACCAAAGAGTTCAACCAAAAACTTGAGAAAGAAGACGCGGAGGTAAAAAAAGAAATCGAAGAAAAAACCGGGGAACTGAGAAAAATGAGGGATGAGATAGATCTCCTGAGCGAAGAAGCGAAGAAAAAAAGAGAACCGGAACTGAGGGAAAAGATAAAAAAACTTGACGATTTCAGAAAAGAAAAAATCGAGGAATTTCTGAGAAAAAAAGACGAAATGTTCAAGGAAATCAGGGTGAATATTATGGACACAGCCAAGGTCTACGCAACGAAAAACGGGTACGATCTTTTGTTTGATAACGCCATATTCGTCTATTCCTCGAAACAATTCGATATCACCGACGCGATCATAAAGGAACTGAATAAATAACCCCACGCTTACGTGCGGGGAATGAGTACTACGGGCGTATGCCTGTAACCCGGACAGATATGACAAAAAAGAACGAAATAACCATAGATGAGCTCGCGCGCGGCGTGGGAGGCCGCCTTACGGGCGAAGGCGGCATAACCGTAAACAACATAAGCGACATAGAAAAAGCCGGAAGAGGGGACCTCGCTTTTATTTTCGGAAAAAAATCTTTGCCGCTTTTGAAGAAAACAAAAGCAAGCTGTGTTGTCGTTCCGGCCGGAACGGCCGGGGCGCCCGTACCCGTCATTGAAAGCAAAAATCCCAATCTGTCGTTTAAAAAAGCCGTGGAACTGCTTATGCCGGGCCCGGCGGCGCGGCCGGCGGGAATCCATAAAACCGCCTTTCTGGGGAGAAATGTCAGGCTGGGCCGCGGCGCGGCCGTCGGAGCTTACGCGTGCCTGGAAGACGGCGCGGAAATTTCTGAAGGTACGATTATTTACGCGCATTCTTACGTGGGGCGTTCGGTAAAAATCGGCAAAAATTGCGTTATATATCCGAATGTCACCGTGCACGAAAATTCCATAATAGGAAACCGCGTGGTTATCCATTCCGGATGCGTTATAGGAACCGACGGTTTTGGCTACGAAATAACGCCGACGGGCTATGAGAAGATCCCGCACATAGGCGGCGTCATGATAGAGGACGACGTGGAACTCGGCGCGTGCGTTACCGTGGACAGGGCAAAAGTCGCGTATACCAGAATAGGCAGAGGCACCAAGATTGATAATCTCGTGCAGGTGGCGCACAACGTGAAGATAGGTTCCAACTGCGTTATCGTTGCCCAGTCCGGGATTTCGGGCAGTGTACAAATCGGCAATAACGTTATGTTAGGCGGCCAGGTGGGGATTTCCGACCATATTGAGATAGGCGATAATGTTATGATCGCGGCCAAGTCAGGCGTTATGAAATCCGTGCCCCGGAATACGATAATGTGGGGTATCCCGGCCCGCCCCGCGCAAAAAGCCAGAAAAAACTACGTTTTATTCGATAAACTTCCCGAAATCTACGAAAAACTTAAAGCCATAGAAAAAAAACTCAAGGCCGGATAGCCGCATTGGAAACGCAGAAAACAATCAAAAAAAAATTTTCACTGGAAGGAAAAGGGCTCCAGACCGGAAAACCGGCCAGGGCGGTTTTTTTACCCGGGAAGGAAAACGAGGGTGTAATTTTTATCAGGAAGGATCTGGAGGGACGCCCGGCAGCGCGCCTTAAAGATATGTTAAATTTCGATACCGACAGGCGTAGCCGGATTGATTTCGGACGGGGAGAATATGTGGAAACCGTGGAACATGTTCTCGCGGCTCTCTGGGGCGCCGAAATCGATAATATAAAGATCGAACTAAACGGCCCCGAGATACCGGCTCTTGACGGAAGTTCCCTGGAATTCCTGAAGGCTTTTGTCAAAAACGGCACAAAAACACAAAACGCCGCTAAGGAATTCGTAAATATAAAAAATCCGGTATGGGCCGAAGACGGGGAATCTTTTCTCGGCGTGTTTCCGTCGAACAATTTCAGGATTTCCTATGTTTTGGAATATCCCGGCCGCGTTATTGGCAGGCAGTTTTTTTCGGGGGTCATTACACCGGAAATTTTTCGTGAAAAAATCGCGCCGGCAAGGACATTCTGCCTGAAACAGGAAGCGGAAGCCCTGCTGAAGCGTGGATACGGCCGCGGCGCGGATTTCTCAAACACGCTGGTTATGGATGAAAAAGGGCCGATAGATAACGTATTGAGATTTTCCGATGAGCCCGTAAGGCACAAGGTGCTGGACCTGATAGGGGACCTTTGCCTTTTGGGCCGTTCGCTAAAAGGAAGAGTGGTTGCCGTGCGAAGCGGCCACAAGCTTAACCTGGAACTGGTGAAATTACTTCGCAGCAAAGCCGCGCCGCGGGCAATCCGGGAAACATAATAAAGGAGATTATATGAAGGTAAACATGGACGTAAACGAAATTAAGAAATACCTTCCGCACAGGTATCCGTTTCTTCTTGTGGATAAAATAGTTGATATTGAGGAGAAAAAAATAAACGGCCTGAAAAACGTTACCGCCAACGAACCGTTTTTTGAAGGCCATTTTCCGGAACACCCCGTAATGCCGGGCGTGTTGATTGTAGAGGCGCTTGCCCAAACATGCGGTGTCCTGGCTTTGAAACGGGCTGAAAACAGGGGTAAACTCGCGTATTTCGCGGCAATACAAAACGCTAAATTCCGGAAACCTGTTTTTCCGGGGGATACGCTGAAACTTGAAATCGAAGTAACCAAATACAGGACAAAAGTGGTAATGGCCCGCGGCGTGGCCAGGGTCGGAGAAGAAGTTGTCGCGGAAGCGGACCTTTTGTTCAGTATAATAGAGGCGCGAAAATAAAAAAATGGAAAGAATCGGACTTATAGCCGGCGGAGGGGAAATTCCTGTAATTTTCGCCAGGGAAGCCCGCAAAAAAGGCGTAAAAGTGGTAGGATTCGCCATTAAAGGGCTTGCCTCGGCCCGGCTTGAAGGCGCCTGCAGCAAGGTTCACTGGCTTGGCACGAACCAGATAATGAAGGGGCTCCTTTTACTTGTCGTGGAGCGAATCAGGAGGATCGTTATGCTTGGAAAAATCGACAAGTCAATTATTTATGACACTATAAAAAAAGGCGAAGGCGAACTTATTCGTTTCAAAGAGACGCCGGATAAAAGGGATTATAGCATACTTGACAGGGTTACCGAGGAACTGGCGAAAAAGGGCGTTAAGGTAATTGATTCGCTCGAGTACCTCTCGGGCCTTCTTCCGTCAAAGGGCATTTTAACAAAAAGGCGCCTTTCGCCTAAAGAAAAAGAAGACGTTTCTTTCGGATTTAAAATAGCCAAGGAAATAGCGCGGCTTGATATCGGCCAGACGATATTGGCCAAGGACAGGTCTGTCGTGGCGGTGGAGGCGGTAGAGGGGACCGACTACACGATAAAAAGGGCGGCGAAACTTGGCATAAAAGAATTCACCGTCGTAAAAGTTTCAAGGCCGAAACAGGATATGAGATGGGATGTCCCCGTGGTCGGGCCTGAGACGGTGAAAACAATCATTGATAATGGCGGGAAAGTCCTGGCGTTAGAGGAAAAAAGAATGTTTCTTGTGGATAAAGAGGCCTGCGTGAGATTGGCCGACAAAAATGATATCTCTATAGTCGTGGTGTAAAAAGATCGGAATGGCCACCCGTTTTTCGGTTTTTATTTTTGTATAAAATCATTAATTATTTTCGCCGCCCTGCCGGACGCCCCCGGCGGCCCGAGCGCGTTTTTTACCTGCCTTAACCCCTCCGCCTGTTTTTTCATTTTTTCTCCGGAAGAAATAACGGATAAGATTTCAAAAGCAAGCCTGCGCGGCGCGGCTTCATATTGAAGAATTTCCGGCACAACGCGTTTTCCCGCGATTATATTCACAAGCCCGATGCACCGATTTTTTCCGATTAAAGGTTTTTTTGTTTTCGCGAAAATTTTTGCGATGCAAAATGACAGAAAAGGAAGCTTATACGTAATAAGGGCGGGTTTTTCCATAATGGCGCATTCGAGGGTCGCGGTGCCGGAGGCGGTAAACACGAAATCCGAAATCGCCAAACAACCGCGGGTATTATCCTTAATTATGGCGGGTGAAACGCGGTATTTTTTTAATATACGGCCGTAAGTATCATCGCTTACTCCGGAACTTTTCAAAAGAATAAACTGGAGAGGCCTTTCTTTTGACATGATAAAAGCCGTCTCGAGCATTACGCCCAGTAGGTTTTTTACTTCCGATTCCCTTGAACCCGGCAGGAGCGCGATCGTTGTCCTGTTTTCGTCAAGACCCAGCGCTTTTCTGTCGGACGGATCTTTCTTTTCACCGTCAAGGATCGGGTGCCCGACAAAAACCGCGTCTATACCGATGTCCCGGAAAATTTTTTCCTCGAAAGCAAGGATTACTATCGCCTTGTCGACGTACTTTTTTATCGCGCCTATCCTGAAAGCGCCCCACGCCCATACCTGGGGGGTTATGTAGTAAACCACGGGGATGCCCATTTTTTTAAGCGAGCGCGCGAGGATAAGATTGAATCCGGGGTAATCCACTAAAACGGCGCAATGGGGCGGATTTTTCTTAGCCCTGTCCAGGAGTCTTTTATAAATGCCGTGTATACGCAAAAGATTCGAGGCGATTCCGGAAATTCCTATTATGGAAAGGCGGTCCATTTTTTCCACGAGTTCTACGCCCGCGCCGCGCATTTTCTCGCCGCCGATACCGAAAAACGAAAGGCCGGGGTTTATTTTTTTTAAATCCCGGATAAGATTCGCGGCGTGAATGTCGCCGGAACGCTCCCCGGCGCTTATGAGGACGGTGTTTTTCATATATACGTCATTGCGGAGTAATTTTCCGGCCCGGCTGTTTCATATCCCCGCGGGACTTTCGAAACGAATCCGGTTTTATTTATTTTTTGGAAGTTTTTATTTTTTCCAGTATGTCCATGGCTACGCTAAGAGCCCGTTTTCCTTCTTCCCCCGAGACAAGGGGTTTCGTGTTGTTTCGAATGGACGATATGAAGGATTTAAGCTCGAGTTTAAGCGGCTCTTTTTTTTCCGGCCGTATATTCTTTTTTACTATCCGGCCGTCGTTTTTCATTACCACGTTAGCGTGCAGGTGCAGGTAATCAAGCGTTATATGCGAATCCTCCTGCGATATTTTTATTTTCCGCACCTCCTCTTTTGTCACGCGGCTGGCGGTAATATCGGCTATTGTTCCGTTTTTGAAAATCAGGCGCACATTTGCTATGTCTTCATACGGGGAAATCGTGCTTATTCCGACGGCTTCTATATTTTTCACTTCGGAATTAACCAGGGAAAGTATTATATCTATATCGTGTATCATCAGGTCCAGCACCACGCCGACATCTTTAACGCGCTTTTTTTTCGTATAGGGACCGGCCCTGTGGCATTCGATAAAGCGGGGTTCTTTGAGAAGCGGCGCCACTGCCCTTACGACAGGGTTGAACCTTTCGATGTGGCCTACCTGTATGATAAGGCCTTTTGATTTCGCGATATCAATCAGTTCTTTCGCCTCGCTCACGGTTTTCGTGATCGGTTTTTCGATGAAGACATGAATGCCCTCGTTGAGGAAATCCTTGGCGATTTTATGATGCAGGCTTGTCGGAACGGCAATGCTGACGGCGTCGACTTTATCAAAAAGAGTCCGGTAATCCGGGAAATACCAGAGCCGGTGTTTACGCGCTATTTTCTTGGCTCTTTTTTTATCTATGTCGCATACGCAGACAATATTGGCGCTTCTTAGCTGTGAATACACACGCGCGTGAAGCGCGCCGAGATATCCCACGCCTACGACTCCCACATTAATATTGGCCATTTGCCTGTCTCCGTTGTGTCTATGTTAAAAACTAATTTTACCACAGCTTTGGAGCCATATCAAGCGTTTTTAGGGGCCGGGCCTTCGCATTTGACATTTGCAAAGAAATGCCAAATGTGAAGGCCCGGCCACTCTGGTACTAATACGCCTTTTTCACTCGACAAATGCCCTCTTATATGATAATATTCTATGCTAACATGGAACAGAATATGCAGGACATACGGGATTATAAAAGGCTGGCGGGGTTCGTTATTCCGCATCTGCGGGTTTTACTGCTTTCTTCCGTATGCATGATCATTTATAGCGTGATAAACGGAATTTCTCCGCTCGGGCTCATACCTGTTATTGACAACATCTTAGGAGGATCAAAAATAACCCTTCCGGCGTATATTGACCCGCCGTTTTTCATACAGGCCGGCATTGACTGGATAAATTCCATGCCAGGCCAGACACTTTTCATAGGATTGCTTTTGGGGTTTCTCGTATACTATCTGTTCAGGAACCTGCTTGATTTTTTGCAGGTCTATTTGATGAATGACGTGAGTGAGCGCGTTGTAAGAGACATAAAAGACGCCATATACAAGAAATTCTTATCTCTTTCCATGCAGTTCTACAGCAAGCATTCCACGGCGAAACTTATGGCCCGCGTAACCTATGACGCCACGATCGTAAGGGATTCGATAAGTACGGGGCTCCTGGATCTTATCCTGAGGCCGCTGGAGATCGTATGTCATTTCGTGGTGGCGGTCAGTGTCGTAATATTCTTTGGCATACCGGTTGGATTTATCCTGACAAGCGTTTTACTTTTTCCGTGCATATTGCTGCCGGCCATAATGATATCCAAAAGGCTTCGTAAGATAACTACGAAAAGCCAGGAAAAAATGGGCGACATCAATACGACTCTGTTTGAGATAATAACCGGCATGCCGATCGTGAAGGCCTTTTCAATGCAGAAATATGAGTATGAAAAATTCAAAAACCAGAACAAGGGTTTTTATAAACTGGCGATGAAAGCCGTGAAAAGAGTTAATATCATAAGCCCGATAAACGAATTTACAAGCGCCATATACTTCGTGATTGTGGCATATGTGGCGTACAGGTATACCGTGACAACGAATGTTTCATTCGGTTCCTTTACGGTATTTTTCGCCTCTGTCTTCTTAATGATAAAGCCGATGAAGCGCCTGGGCAAGGTATACGCCGTTGTCCAGCGCGCCCTTGCCGCGGCGACAAGAATTTTCGGGCTTCTTGACACGTATGAAAAAATAACAGAAGCCCCTCTCGCGGCCCCTCTTCCGGTACTATCGAACTCTATAACCATGGAGGGCGTCCGGTTTAAATATGAGGATAACTATGTGCTTGAGGATATAAACCTTAAAGTAAAAAAAGGCGAAATAGTCGCGATAGTCGGGCCCAGCGGCGCCGGGAAAACCACGCTTGTCAACCTTATACCGCGTTTTTACGATCCCTCAAGGGGTTCTGTAAAAATCGACGGGAAAAATTTAAAACAGATCACGCTCCAGTCACTCAGGGACCAGATAGGCATTGTGACGCAGGAAATGTTTCTTTTTAACGATACTGTCACGGCGAATATTACCTACGGCAGCAAGGGCCATTCCGGGGAAGATATTATCAGGGCAGCCAAAATAGCGAACGCGCATGATTTTATCATGAACATGCCCAGTCAGTACGATACGATCGTCGGGGAGAGGGGGTTCAGGATATCCGGAGGGGAAAGGCAGCGCCTTGCCATCGCGCGGGCTATATTCAAAAATCCGCCAATACTCATATTTGACGAGGCAACCTCACAGCTTGACACCGAATCAGAGAGATACGTGCAGGAGGCCATCGACCATCTCATGGAAGGCAGGACGGTTTTTGTCATAGCGCACAGGCTCAGCACGATAAAACACGCTACCAGTATAATCGTGATCGATAAAGGCAGGATAGCGGGGGCCGGGACGCATGAGGAGCTCATGCGAAAAGGAGGGCTTTACAAACGCCTTTACGATATGCAATTCAGGAATAAGTATTAAATTTAAATCGTTGAC
>Ga0180432_10000077_pt1 | contig 142774 bp, 212 predicted proteins | sample SS_ome_10_FD_132414 | JGI IMG/M metagenome (GOLD analysis project Ga0180432, IMG submission 132414) | Hypersaline lake sediment archaeal communities from the Salton Sea, California, USA - SS_1_MS_2 metaG | ecosystem: Environmental > Aquatic > Non-marine Saline and Alkaline > Hypersaline >... | reverse complement strand
GATGTCTTTAGTGTGTAAGGCTGCAAAGCCATAGTTTATTAGGCCTTAAGTTGGGAGGTAGAAGGAAATGGTAGTCAGCGTTCAGGGTGCCGATTACGGACTCCGCATTCTGTATGTCGGGCACCGGAACAGCCTTGGTTTCTTGGATGCCAATGGATTCACGAGAGTGAATTTCACGGCTGGGACTACCATCAATTCCACCCTTTCAGCTGCGACTCCGGCAGGCGTGCTTGCTGGTAGCGTTGCAGTGGTTAAGGGTACGGATTTGATTGGTGGACCTACTCCGGCTGCAAGTCCGGATCTTTCTGAGACACCATTAGGTCTGTTCATCAATGATGCGGCTGGGTACGCTTTCCAGTCCACCTCGGCAGCAGCGAGTGGACGGGCCCCGTATGTCGACAGCATGGGCACATACGAGGTTAGGTACTATGAAACGAATGCCAGGGATACCTATGGTGTTCACACTGCAACTACTCTTACTTATACTGCTGGAGATAGGCTGTATTGTGACAGCAGATCGGGTCTGCTGACAAACGTTGCTCCTGATGATCTCACTAATTATCCACCAACGGTAACAAATGGAATCATCGCTGCAGCCAACAATCAGCCAGTGGCCATCCTGACCAGGGTGCCGACGACAGCGGACACCTCGATGAGGATTGCTCTTCGCGTCTAATGGATGCGATAGCAAAGTTAAAGGAGGATTTACAGATGGCAGGCGAAGGACATGGAGAAGTCCTTAGCAACGAGGCCAGGAGTCAGATCATCGGGGAGTTGATCAAGACCGCTGCAGGTCGACAGAAGTTGGCTGCTTCGATGATTCAGCCTCTTAGGGCTCGTCGGGACTATACGAGTATTGGCAGAAAGACCTTTTTGGTCGAGCAACTGCCAGATGGTGCTCTTCCTATTTATGACAGGGACCCAGATGCAGTCGCATACGTCATAGGGGAAGAGGGTGAAAACGTGCTGGCAATCCAGAAGCCAAAGAGAGTGATCTTTCCTCTCTTTGAGATTGCATCCAACCCTGAAATCCCGCTGACTCAGGTCAAGGAACGCAGATATGACCTGATCGAGAGAGCACAGGACTTGGCGAAGAGCGAGGTTCAGGCGGAGGAAGATACCAGGGTCTTCGCCATCATGGATGCGATTCAGGCGGCTGGCTTTGGTGGGTTGGCTCCTAATCCTGATATCCCAGTGGCTGCCCCAATCACGGGCGATGTGCTGGCAGATGCCTTCGCTCTGATCGAGCGTCATGATCTTCGCGTTGCGAGGTTGTTCTTCAACGCGAGAGATTACACTGATGTGAGGAAGTTTGGCCGTGATATCTTGGATATCGAGAGCCAGGCGACCTTGCTGAAGACTGGGTTGCAGGCAAACCTTTGGGGAGCCCAGTTGATGGTGTCTAGGATAGTGCCGGTGGGACGCGTGTACGTGTGTGCCGAGCCCGAGTTCTTTGGCCGCATTCCCGTTCGTACGGAACTCACGGTTCTAAGTGCAGATGATCCTAAGGCGAGAACAATTGGATTTTCGATATTCGAGAATTTAGGGATCGGGGCATATAACCCATTCGCACTCACCAGGCTTGACATCACAAGATAACATAAAATCACATAAAACGTAGAAAAGCCGGTCATTTTGGCCGGCTTTTTTATTGTTAAAATAAACTTCCGCACAATTGGCTTCAGGATTTTTGAATACCTTTTTTTGAAAAAACTCGTAAAATTTTCTAACATTGCCTTGTATAATAATCAAGGAGGTTAACAAATGTATGAAAAAGCAAAATCAAAGAAAGAACACAAAACTCAACTCACCTATGAATTATTAAGATATCTAGTTGAAGAGGAAAATTTAACAGATAACGAAATTGCTAAACGTCTGGGTTACAACCATGATCATATTTATAGTTCCCGACATAAGTGGAATATCCGTCGATCTAAGAGATGGAAAAAGGTCGTGGGCGATATTAAATTAACAGAATCTCAACAAAGTTTTATTGAGGGTACACTTTTAGGCGATAGCACGATTGGTATTACTTCTTCAGGTCTTTGTTATTATGGATGTGGACATTCTACTGGGCAACTTGAATATCTACGATACAAAGCTCAAATTCTTGATGCTTTTTTAACAGAGAATACTCGACAGGGGCTTGCTAAGATTAAAGTTGAAAAGGTTTCTAATACTCAATATTCATGCAAAGGATTTAAAACTATAGGACATCCTATTTTTAATCATTATCGCGAATTATACTATTTGGAACAAGAAAAAGGCCCAGCTATTAAAGTGTTTCCAGACGACTTATTAAAACGTTTAAGTTTAGATCATCTAGCCTTTTGGTATCTAGATGATGGAGAACTTGATAATAGCTCTTTTGTTATTGGGACATCACTCCTTATTTCTAAAGAAATTAAAACAAAGATTGTTAAGATTTTATGGGAAAAATACAATCTTAATACTTGTTTTGGGAATATCTCTACTTTAGAATCTGGTAAGTTATTTTGTAAATTCAGAATTTTATCTGACTCATCAGAGGATTTTTATGACCATTTAAGACAATATGTCACCAAAGATCTCATGTATAAAATTCCTCAAGACTATCTGAATGGAACACCTTCTCGCAAGATAGCAAAACCACAGATTGTCACTGTTAAAAGACGTTTTGCAGAAGGTAAGATTTTTGAGACCCGAATCTGCCAACACCCTGATTGTAAGAAAGAGTTTGAGACAAATAACGCAAGCCATAGCATTTATTGCTCTAAAGAATGTTCTCGCACAGGTCACGACGCTCGAAAGAAAGAACAAAACAAAGCCAAACGCAATAAAATCTGTAAACAATGTGGACAATCTTTCTACGATGATTCTTATGCGAACTCTTCTAGATATTGTTTAACTTGTCAAGAATTAAGGAATACACCAATGTCAGAACGTCTCACTACAAAATACTGCAAATACTGCAATAAACCTTATAGGGTTAGCATCCGCCAATCTTGCAACTCACAATATTGTTCTCCAGAATGTAAAGATAAATCTTTTAAAGAACATTACAAAGAAAATTATGTTTCACAACGTCTAGATAAAGGCCCCCAAAAGAAAATCTGCACTTGGTGTGGAGAGTCATTTGAAGTACCTGAAGAACTAAGAGGCAAAGGTCAATTCCGCAAATGCCCCACCTGCCGCCAACTCAAAACCCGTCCAGTACCAATTTGTTCTCGTTGTAACAAAGAAGTAATTTGGTATACTAAAGATACTCCTTTATATTGTTTGGTTTGTTCAAAAGATCTAGTTGATTTCTTGCTAAAGAATATGATTCCAAGAAAAGAACATGTAAATTATCGTTTCTGTAGAAAGTGCGGAAAAATTTTTCATGGGGATAATTTAACTAAAAATGCTAAGCATTCAAAATGTTCTGCATGTAAATCTTTGGACTAAGGAATAACAAATGAAGAAAAGTGACCAATATCTAGAAATGATTTGTCCACAATGTGGCAAGAAATTTAAACCTAAGCATTCGAAACAATTCCGTTGTAGTTTTGAATGTTCAAAATTGGCTCAGAAAGAATCTCAGCAACAGAAGAGAAAGAAAATTTGTAAAGAGTGCCAAAAAGAATTCTTTGATGATTCTTATAAGAACTCTAGATATCTTTGTCCTAAATGCGAAATTAAAGGTTTTGATGAGGTTGTAGAACGCTTACAAAAATATAGACCCACATTCCAAAAATATTCAGAAGAAATTCTTTTACAACGTCTTTCTGAAATGCGAAAAAATGAAAAGTTTTTCGGACGTATTGGTGAAACTCTATTTTTGTATCTTTATCCAGATAGTCGGGATTTAAATTTAGAAGAAAGTGATACATCCTCTTATGATTTTGATCATTCTATTTTAAAACGGGTAGATGTTAAAACTTGTCAACCTGTAGAACGCCTCGGTTCTAAATCTTGGCCTTTTCAAAAACATGCTAAAAAAGATTGTGACTATTTATTTTGTATAGGTTTCGAAAAAGGAAGAATAGAAATAGCGAAGATTTGGCTTATTCCTCGAAAAATCTTTTTGAGCGGTTCTATGGTTGTTTGTTATGATGCTCAAACAGTAGTAGAAGATCATGCTCTTTTGTGGTTACAACCCTTTGAAGTTACTCATCTCTATGACCTCAACAACCTCAATCTTTACCTTGAAAAGCTATTTAAAGTGCACCCTAAGTGGGCTTATGATTTAACTAAATTACAGGAAATGATTCCATTATGGAAAGGCCGTTTAGGAGAACTAATCTTTTTCAAGTTATACCCACAAGCCAAAGATATGCTTATAGAAAAAGGTATTGATTCACCTTATGACTTTATTGAGCCTTTTTTGGGTAAAATAGATGTTAAGACGAGTGCTGTTGATAATAATGGTTGTTTTAATTTTAAGCGAAAAGAAATCAAAACAAGAGAACTCGCAGATAATTACTTTTTTGTTGGTCTAAATAGATCTTATAGAAAAATCCTCGCTCTCTTTCTTATTCCTGCCCTAGACATTCGAAGTCTCAGAGGAAAACTCAAACTCAAACCAAACGAATCACCATACGATGTCACCTCAAACTACGACCTCTCAAAAATTAACGTACAAGCGCTTAAACAAGGCATCTGGTGATTTGTAAAATAGGAAGAACATTGAATCCAACAAGGGTTAAGGAGAGTGAAGATGAGCCGATTTTCGAAAGCCAGGAAGCACCTAAGATCACATGGTCGCTGCCTAAAAAGTGAGCGCGGGAAGCTGATCGTCAGAGGACACGAAGGCCAAGGGAAAGAGCGACGATACGGCGTGCTTCTCGAAGCCGAAAACTTGGTACAAGTAGAAGCGTTTATGTCTAAATAGATTGCTTTCGTTTGGGAGATCAAAAGGTCTATGTAGTCGGGGACGAGTACCCAGGGCCAGTGACCGGCACAGGCATAGAAACCAAAGATCAAGGCTATCCTAAGTTGGGTTGCTTCCTGCTCTACCATTCAGTAGCGTGGTGAGATTCATGTGAAAGGTGGAACCATGGAAACGCGAATCCTTGATACAGACGAGCCGTGCGAACGGGCGCAGAAAGCCGAGAACACCTTCAATTGCTACGAAATCGCAAGTGTTGAACAAGGCAGTTTATTGGATTTGCAAGATTAAGGGAGGGAATGATGGAAAATGCCAAAGACATGAAAATATTTGCACAATTCCTAATTAAGACGGGTTGTATCGGTAAATTTATTGATCTTCTATATGATCTAACCGACCGGAATTTCATGGAAAATATTATCAAAAGTGCTCGTAATAGACATCCGGACCCCAAACCCCAACCGAGAGAAGGAAACTTCCTTTATTACTAAATATCGGGAGAGCAAGACAGACAAAACTAAGGAACTGAACAAATGAAGCATTCGATATTGCAAATGCTTAGACAATATAACGCCAAAACAATAACTTCAGATTATTTAATTGAGGCATGGTGTGGCGATAAGAAACTGTCCATTGAGGTTAACAATGAAACATGGCGTGTTGATGTTATTCGTATATGGGGTAGCAATATCAATTCTGAAATGAGTAATCATGATAATTGCGTAGAGTCGGACATCAGGGAACATGTTGAGTGGCTTGTTGAATCTAACTCTTCAGAGAAAAAGCAATCAATAAATTACCCATTCATAGTTAAGCATATCTATCGGTACTGACAGACTGAAGGAGGCTACTATGAAATACTACATCCGGTTAAACAAAGACGATAATCTCAAATCCGAAGCAGTACATGCCGTCGTAGTTCACAAGAACGATGCCATAATCACGGACGATGTAACCTTCCCAATGCCACGTGAAAGAGTATACGTCCGTGAATTTGAACTTGTCGGAGAAGATGGAGTAGTGTACGCTGCTCGCCGTATTCCCCCAGATTGTCCTTTTGTGCCATTCATGGATAAAGACATGCAATTATCTTTTCACTGGAAACTACATATCACGATGGAAGGCTTCAACCACTTCAAGCAGGAGGAAGATGATGCCGGATGAACCAAATGAAGAACAGATGGCCCGCGAGGAACTTAAATTCGAATTAGGCGAACGCGCCGCATGGTTGCAGTGTATGGTCAACGCGGTACGTCATTTGGATATGATTGAGCCCGGAACGGACAAGGAAATGCGCAAAGCGGCCGCGCTTCTTATCGAACGAGAAGAAACGATCAAAGTACTGCGACAACTTTGCGCGGAGTACGGAGATAACACGTGGGAATCAACGTTGTATACCGCCGATATCATAGACAAAAGTCTGGGCCGTCCGATAGCACAGATAGTCCGCGAAAAAGATCGAGCTGAAACATGGCTGAAGAAGGCACACGAAGTTGCAGACGGTTTCCTGGGCAAAGTTAGTGATACACACATCGTAGATAAAATTTGTGCAATCGGATGGGAGCGTGACCGTCTGCGCCAAGAAGTATCTGAACTCAAGCAGCAATTGGATCTGCTCAATTCAACGAAGGAAAGAACAATAGAAAGACAGTCCAATCTTCATATCACAATCAGCGGCATCGTTGGTTCTGGAAAGTCAACATTGGCTGTTTTGATTTCGGACTACCTCAGCAAAGAACACGGCATGGACGTTGATTTACACGATGACGATATTTACCCGCCACAATTGCAAATCTTGCGGCATGCAATCAAAGAAAGGTGCTGCACAATCGTAACGTAGTAATAGATACGGTCCAATTGAAACGGAAACTTGATGCTGAAACACAGAAGACGCCAGGATCCGCGCATTCGCCTCAAGACGATCCTATCGGAAACGATTGAGGCCCTGGAGGATATTGGGCCTTACGGTACCTGCGTCTTCATGGAAGATGTAATCGAACGTGCAAAAAATGCGGCAACGCACGCTCGTGAAATGCTTGCGGAATACGAGCAGGAGTATCCTGATCCGTATAAATCCATTCTCAGTAAGGAGCAAACAAATGCCAAGTAAACCTGATCGTTGTAAATACCCGAATCCGGCGATGCTTGAAGTGCTGATGCGCCTACGGCGATTGTCCAATGATCCAGCAGATATAGACGTAGAATGCGCGGCTGAACGTAGTGGTGCAAGGCTGCTGTGGGAATGTGTCAAATGCGGACATCAATATCCAGAATCCTTGTCGTGGAAAATGACCAAAGAAGGATTGAAAGCCTTACTCGAATGGCGGTGTGATTGTGCAAAGTGTAGAGCAGGCGCTGCCCATCATGCAATAACAGGAGAATAAGGCAATTTGACAGGAGAGTGAAGATGGCGCGGCGGCGTGATGGGAACACGCGGGCATTAATTGCAGCCCGAGAGAACAGGGATTTTTGCCCCAGCATGTTGCATAGTGGAAGCAACCTCTCAAGCCGGTTCAAATCCGGCCCGCGCCTTTCGGCCTGGTTTGCTCCTCACCAGTCCCTTGGCCGGACGAAATGGAGTGCTTGCCCCGGCGAGGGGTGCTCCGTGGCGATGGGGCGATATGGCGCCGGCGAAAACGCCACCGCTCACCGGCTCTTATTTAACTTTTCGCACTAAAAAAAGGATAAAAAAATGACTAAGACACAAAAGTTTGCAGAACTGGTGCTAGAACGATTGGTGCCAGCATACGAAGCTATCGCACGGGGTAAGAGCGTTTGTCGTCCGTGCGTGTGTGGTCTTCGGGCGGAGGCTGGGTTCGTTTATCATTGCAGGAGGTGTCCGGCGAACAGACACGGCGATCCGGATGGATGTTCCATCCTGGACGGTGATGGGTGGTGGTACATCCGGGCCATGAATGACATCCAGACCCCAGGCGACAACACGAATTATAGGCGCACCCTCTGGCGCCGCTTCCGTCGGGACCACGGCATGACCGCGACCGAGGCCAGGGCAAAACTCAAACGCCACGCAGCCAAGTGGAAGACCTGGGCCAAAGCACAATTGAGCAGTTTACCAAAAGAGTGAAAGAAGACAAAACAGACGAAAAGCAAGGCAGTTCAACGGAGGAGTAATGGCATACAAAGAACTACGCAAGGAAGTGGAGCGAGCAGTTGACCTTCTCGCGGACGAATTCGAAGAGAATCTTTTTGCTGTAAACGGAGAGGCACCAATGTTCGCCTACTTGTGCGCCCCATGTTCTGGTTACTTCCAAATCATGTTGGGGCGCGAGGTCATTTGGGACTCGGAGAACGATGACACATGGGACAATGACGACGATCTACCGGTAATTTATGAGAGGTGCAAGTCTCGTCTTCTGGAGATGGCTCGCACGTTTGCTGTGTTTGCAGCGGATCTGCAATACACTTCCGTAAAAGAGCAAGGCAGTTCTGTACGAGAGCAATAAAGAAGGCCCCAGCACGATGCTGAGGCCCGGGTTTGGTTGACAGGAGTATGATATCAGGTTTCAAGAGACGTTGCAAGATAATAGGAGAGTGAAGATGAACGCAGTTCGAATGGCAAGGTTTTTCCATAAGAGATACGAAGAGCGGGCTCCGGAGTTTGGGTACAAAACCCGGCCCGAAACGGCTGTGCCGTGGGAGGATCTTCCCGCAGAAAATCGAAACCTGATGATTGCCGTCTGTGAGGACATCTTAATTATTTTGGATGACATGCAGCAGGCAAAAGACAAAATGTTCGAAAAGCAATGAAGGCAGTTTACTTGAACAGTTGAGGTAAAGTGCAATGAACGAATGCGAATGCGGAGAAATCCAGTGGGAGAAAGCGTGGGGCGATTTATGGCAATGTCGTTCTTGTGGAAGGATTCGTACCATTGATGAGATTCGACGTCGGACTGGTCCAGGGCCAGTCATTGACAGGGTACGACGCAACATTCAGGCTAAAATGAGTCAGGCTCCTGATGTGTGGCCAAACCTACTGTAGGGAAAAGTACAATGAAGACAGCACTAACATGGAGCGATCTTGAATCTGCAAGGGTCTACCTTCTTTATGGTGGCTACGATTGCGCTTGTTGCTCGAAAGAGCACCAGAGGAAGCGGCTGATCCTACATGGGCTTAACCTTGCACGGAAGTCCCTGGAGGATGAGCGCTTGGAGAATCTTGCATATCAGCAGACACTAAGGGGAATTTAACAGTAGGAGAGGAGAGTTAAGATGGAAAACGTAATAGTTTTCAGGAGTCGTGCTTCCGGCGACGGCGAATGCTTTTGTTGGATTGATGTGCCAGAGGGCAGGCGAAAGCAAATTGTGGGCGATGGGAGAAATAAGAGAAACATTAGATAAAGAAATATTCACTCCCAATGCTGGGTACAAAAAATAGATCAGTTAAGACATCAGAGAAAGGAGACCCTAAAGTGAAAACATCAAACTTATACTAACCCCACTTTGTATAATTAGCACTAACCAAAGTTTGGTTAAGATTTTAGACCGCCTCCTAGTTAGGTGAGATAACTTCGTCTTATTTTAGAAGGCCTTATCCATGTCTAACACGAGCACAAAAATTAAACTTTTAGCACCAAATCTTACTGAACTTATTGATCTATATCCTGCTCAAGCACGTCAATTACAAAAGAATGAATTAGTCGAAAAGATTCCAAGCAACTCTGAGTTAATTTTAAGACTTAAAACTAACTCAGAGCAATTTGTTTGGCCTTTAGATATTTTAGCACCAGATTTTCTTGATTTAATCAAGGTTCGAATAAGCATATCCGACAATGATATTGTTATGAAGCAGAAGTTAAAAACCCTCACTCCAGACAATTTATCAGATGTTTTTGCTAAAATCGAAGAAAAAGATGAACGAGTTATTGCTTGTGTTTTCACCCCTAAGATCTATTCAGACATTAGAAGATTTGGAAGGGATGTACTCGATTTAATTATGAGTCCTTCTCTTATTAAATATGGTTTTATGGCCATACTTTGGTCATCTGTTATGGTTTGTAGATTAGATCTCTTCCCTGAAGGGCATTTAAATAGTCATTTTTATGTGCTAAGTAAGAATAGAAAAGTGATTGTTAATTTGGTTGATTGATCTTGGTTTCAATTGTAAAATAGTAGAGGTTTTAAAATGGCCCAGATTCTAATACTCGAAGATAATCCAGAACGTGTCAAAGCATTTCGGCAGAAATTCATTGGAAGTACAGTAGTTATAGTTGATACTGTTACTGATTGTATAGAACAACTTCAGGAAAAACAATGGGATGAGTTATGGCTTGATCATGATCTCGGGGGCAAAGAAATGGTTGAATCTGGGGTAGGGACTGGTTATGCAGTAGCCCAATGGCTTGAATTAAATCCTCATTTTAAACCTCCCAGGATATGGGTACACAGCCTTAATAAATCAGGGGTTCAGAACATCTTGGCTGCGTTGCCGGAAGCAAAAGCTTATCCTTTTGGGTGGTCTAATACCAATTCATTCAAAAATATCTAAAATGATAGCGGAGATTAATCTTGCCAGACGAAAAAGCTAGTGAAATGACACGCTCAGAATGGATTGCTTCAATTGCATTAGAGATGGATAGCGAGATATCTCAATTACGGCAGGAATTAAAAAGAATGCGCCAAGAATTTGATATTCTCAAAGAAGGTTCTTTGCTCGAAATTAAAACCTTAGTAGAATCGATTCATAAGAACTACCCAAATATGAAAGAAGAAGCAGCAAAAGAAATTGCAGAAAACCTTGAATTAGTTCGGCACCGCTATAATCTTTAACAAATTAAAGGGGTATTCTATTGCATGATCCATACACTCGAGTTCTTGAAATTAAATATCCTTGGTGGAAACATAGGCCTGGTAAAGAGAAGATGTTTCCAAAGGGTTACCGAGAGACAATGGCAATTATTTGGCATAAAGATCCCGAGAAGGATGGCTTTGATGATTCTTGTGACTGGTTTGGCACCCAGCAACTTAAGCATGATTCCAAAGATTACAAAAAAATAATGTATGAAGCCGATTTTGAATATGAAACTGAACAATGTTTTCTTGATAGAGAAGGCCGTCCACAGACTTCTTGTTTTGAGATGCTATTCGGAGTTTCTTCAACAATTCTTTGGCGTGTGTGGCGAAAGGAAATGACTCCTAGATTAATGATGCATTTAGCAAGGCTTGCTTCTAACCCTGTTGATAATTTTCAGGAAATGCATCGAAAAGGGGTAACTTCCAAGAAATGAGAGAGATCTTTAGACTTATTGCAATTAATTTATTAAGTCTGATGCGTCCTTGGTGGAAACATCCTCGTTTTCATTTTTGGCATTATCGTCTAACATTTTATCCTTGGACATTTCTTAAGCGATGGTTATTTCATCGTCACTCTGATAAAATTGCTCATGCAAAGTGTGAGAGTCAACTACCTTGGGTACGAGACCCAAGGCTTGTAACTACATCATAAGATGTGTTACATTTGGGTGATTGACTGCACCCTGCTCTACCTACTTGGGTAGAGAGTTTGTAATTATCTTTGATGTTCTTTGCAGCATTCACATCAGCATGTTCTGAGTAACCACATTTAATACAAGTAAATTTGTTTTTGTTTCGATTTGTTTTAGAGACATATCCGCAACAGTTACACTTTTGTGACGTATATCTAGCATCAACAAATACAACAGTCTTACCCAGAGCCTCAGCCTTATAGAAGATAAACTTTTGAAGCTGCGCAAATGACCAATCAGAAATGCGTTTGTTATAATGTTTACCCTTCTTTTTATTTATCTTAGACAAATCTTCTAACACAAGAACACAAACTGGGAGATGAACAAGTTGTTTTGAAATGTTATGATTAACCTGCTGACTGAACCGCTTCTCCTTACCAGAAAGTTGTTTTAACTTTCTTTTGGCTGAAGGAGTGCCTTTTGTCTGCAGGGTTTTTCTATTGTAAAGGTAGCGTCTTCTGTGGGCTTTAACTTCTTTGCCTGAAAATTTATCTCCATCTGATGTCATCGCCATATTATGAATGCCAAGGTCAATGCCTAAAGCCTTACCTGTTTGTTTGTTTGGAGATTCTTTTTCAAAGTTCAAATGGCACCAAAATTGTTTTTTCTTATTATATGACAAAGTACAACCTGTAAATTTCCAAGTGTTCAAAATATCTTTAAAATAATTTGGTATAGTCAAAATAAATTTTTGTCTTTTACCTATTGAAGAAATAGTAAGTTGCTCCCCTCTTAGAGTTGCGGTTCTGCGGTCATATCTGATAGTGGCATATCTTTTAGGTTTAGGTTGTCTTTTAAATTTAATTGCTTTGACTGATTCTAGAGCATTATCTCTAGCACATTGAATTAAGGCCGATGGTATATCTGTATAACATCTTCTGATATCTAGATAAAGAGATTCGTGTGCTTTTTGTTTTGAGTAGGTTTTATTTTGAAAAGCCCAGTTAGAATGTATTTGGTAAATTTGACTATAAGATTCCATAAGAGATAGAAGATCCTCTGGCCTTTCTGATGTCACTCGAATTTTAATTGTTCTCTTCATACTTTATTAATTGTATAATTAGTAAATAATTACTGATTAAAAAGAAGAAACATGAAGTTAATAAAATCTTCTCATTGTGTACATCAAATTGGTCTTCATCTTGTATTTTGTACAAAGTTTAGACATCAAGTTTTAGTTGGACCTATTGAAGTACATCTTAAACATTTGATTGGTGAAATTTGCATTAATTATAAGTGGCTAGTGGAAAACATTGAAATTATGCCTGATCATGTCCATATATTTTTACAAATAGACCCGTTTGTAACCCCGGTTAATATTGTTAAAACAATTAAAAGTATCACTGCGGTTCAAATTTTTACTTTGTTTCCTGAATTAAAAGGTAAAAAATTCTGGGGTAGTGGTTTATGGTCAAAAAGCACTTATTATGGTGGTGTAGGTCAAGTTAATGAAGAAACAATCAAGAAATATATTGAAGAACAAAAGAAGAAGTGAGCGCATTCATCCTTGGGTACAAGACCCAAGGTATTTTGTGCTGAGTTCATAAATTTAGATGCAAAACAAATCACACTACCTTGCGATAAATTTGTATCTTTGATGTCAGAGCAAATTGACAGTTTTTGGTTAGAGCAACTTCGAGAACAAGAGACGACCACCATACTCCCTTCTGAACTCAAAAGTCACTTAGAAAAATTTGAGGGCTTTATTGTAGGTTCTTCCGCCAGTGTGGTAGCTCTTCGAAAATTTGGTAAGAATTCAAGCACTTTATTTGGGACTGGTAGTCTCTTTGAAGTTTATGGACATTTATTTTATTGTACTCGCTTAATTGAAGAACCTGAATTATATGTTTTCGGCCAGCCCAAAGAAAATGGGAAATTTGCTTTTGATCTTCAAATTAAGTGTTCTGCACTTACTGCTAGAGAAACAGAAATAACTTTTTCTCTTCAGTGGGCCCTGCAGGGTCCTTTTAAGGCCCGTAGATTCGTTTTGAAGGAGACATTATGATTAATTTAAAGATTACACTTCATGATGGTAGGACTTATGATGGTCAGAAATTTATGCGTTGTCCAGAAGATTTTGAAGCAGTAACCTGGGAAGAGGATGGTGTTAATTACATTGTTTATGTTCCACAGGAAAAGATAAAAGATAAGAAGCATAGTTTTTTAGAGAAACCTGAACATTGTGAAAGATGCGGTGAAGAAAAACCTCTTCTTCCCTATGATGTAGCACCTCAAAATTTTGTGATAACAAATCAAGAGAGAGTTCATCCTAAGGATCTTGACCTTGAGAAAATAACTAGTCCTGAAATTCGAGAAAGTGTTGTAGGACGAATTGGGACTCTGACAGAGGGTTATTCTATTGGTCCCTCAAAAACTAGGCTTTGGTTGTGCGAAGACTGTGTTCAATTGGAGAGACACAAGAATGAAAAAAGCTAAACTTCAAATTAAGGATTCTGAAGGCAATTTGCTTAGTGAGAGTGATCTTGTATTTAAAGAAGGAGATACACTTATAGCAACTACTGAAGGCAATTTGACTACTGAATCTTTCGAAGATCTTAGAATACAACCTGAAAAGGTTTCTACAAGAAAAAGATGCCGTTTTAGTTGTTAGTTTTCCTCTTTCTTTTACAGTTCTTTCAAGGTTCTGATTAATGGGTATTTCTACTAATGGACAACTTCATTTTGGGATAAAATTTGAGGACGGCTTTGAATTTCCTTGGGATTTTGATGACGAGATGAAGTCTTCCTGGAGATCTGATGATATTGAACATTGGTGGAGAGAGGTTAATGGCTTTATCAATCCAAAATTTAATCCTCTGCCTAAGCAAAAGTAGAGGAAATTTATGTTTGATACTAAGTGTCAGAAATCTACAAAAAAGTAGTTGCAAAAATGAGTTTGAATGTCTTCGATTTAAGGATAGAGAACAATTTGAGGTCTATTTTTAAAAAATTCAATGGAGATTAAAACATCCAATTTTAAATAGATTGCTCACTAAGATTGTTTCTTTTGTTTTCACTATCTTAAGGAAGATTTAAAAATGCCCTTTTTAAAAGGTTACAGATTTAAAGGTCGAGATTGGAGTGAACTTGCAGTAGCCTTCGGTAAAACAAACATTAAGTCTCTTGATAATGAACCAGAAGAAAAAACCGCGGCTAAAATACATAGCGTGCTGTCTGAAGGTATGTATGTAGCAGAAACTGCGAACAAAGCAAAGAAAGATGAAGTCAAAAAGATTGCCAGGATTTGCCGAAGATTTTTGCATGTTTTAGCAAAGAAAGTTCCAAAACATGAAGCTCCCTTATGGGAGGGGCTTGTGAAATGTGAGGATTGGACTTTGCTTAAATACTGTTCAGTTCTTTTAAAGTCTATGTGGTCTTAGCATTGTGGAGGTCAAGATGAAATTTCGAGATCTTAGAAAACGTCTAAAGAGTCTAGGATGCTCATTGAAAAGTCAACAAGGTAAACTAATAATAGGTGGTCGAAATTTAAATGTTAAAAACCCACTATTTATAACTTTAAAGAAGGCTAATAATTTAGTGGAAGTAGAAGAATGGAGTTTGAGCAGGATTAAAGATGTACAAAAACGAAAAACTGAAAACTTAGAAAATAATTCAAAGGTCTCTTGATGTACGATAAAGTTTATTGCCCTGCTTGTAAAAAATATTGTTATGTTAACCTAGGAGATCTTAATGATTGTACTGTTCCAGACATTGACGGATGTCAATGTCCTTATTGCGGACATGAATGGATTTTTGAAGAAGTTTTAGAATTCGAGCCTGATAAAATTGTAGAAGATTCTTTTATCGAACTGGGTTTAACACGTCTAGATTAGGGAGTTAATTATGTTTGACGGTCAAAATTTTGTTGAAATGGCAGAATTACGTTTAAAAATTCGAGATGAAATTCTAAATGTTTTAGAAGCTCAAGAATGCGATACAGTGAACAGCTTCACTGATAGAGATTTAGTTAGGAAGGGTTATTTAAAAGCACTGTTTGATGTTATTTCCTGGATGGACTTGTCTGGTAAGCAAATTGGATCAGTTTTGATTTTTCCAACTAAGTCTTTCACTCCTTCAGAAATCAAACTTCTCTATGATGCTCAGTCCGAAGGTTTAAGAGTTAAGTTTTCATCTGAAGATTCATAAGCTTCTAATTATATAATCAAACGTTGAAAGAGATATGCATGTTTGAATTGCGTACAGCGGCAACAAGTGAGGATTTTTTGCTCACTTTAAATCAGATTATCTCAGCTTCTTCGTCATCCTTTGAAATTGCTTCTAGTTACTATGTAGGAATCACTCGCATGTCTTGGAATTTCAAAACCCAAGAGATCTTTGGAGAATGGATTCCTCAAAATGAATCGAAAGATTGAATTGCCTGATTATTGTTGTCCCTTTACTGGTGTAAGCTCAGGAGGGGATTCTGATTGTGACCATGATTATCTACCTGAAAGCAGAGAGAGTTATCCTGAATATGTAGTGTGGACTTGTTCCAAATGTGGAATGAAACGAAGTTATGAGGTTTATCAATGAGCAAATGGATTGATTGTCAAGATGGAAAGCACCCTCAGCCCGGTTTTATTAATAGTTTTCATGATACAATGCATGTCATAGCTTATGGTCCTAAAAGTGGAGTTGTTTCATGTATTTTTGAATGGGTGGGAGGAGATGCTTGTTCTTCTGATAAAACTCCTCGCCATAGTTATCATACTGATGAAGGTTTAGGTTATTCAGATATAACCCATTGGATGCCTTTACCAGGGCCTCCCGGATTAAAACATACAGCCAAGAATTTCTTTTCTGATAATCTTCCATTTTTTATTTATATCTTTTTGTTGAGCACAGTATTTTTTGTTCTTCTTTTCGTTTTGCCCTATCTTTTAAAACCAAGGGATGTTTTCTTCCATAATGAAGAAGAGAAAATTGTTTGTTATCAAGACTCTTTGTATCGTTTAGTTCCTGTTAATCAAGATAGGAGTCTTAAAAATGAAGATAGTACTGAATGACGAAAAAATTTTTAGCAAAGAAGACCTGCTTCGCTGTCTTCGTGATTTTTCTAGTTTAGATGTTGAAACAGTTTTCTGCCACTGGGTTAATGGCCCAACTCCTGGGGTAGATCGTCCTATCACAAGAATCAAAACAAAGAAAGCCATGTGCTTTAGCTAACGGTAGATCACTAAATTTATTTCTAGATTTTCTAAATAATCTACTAATTATCGAGATTTAAAAATTAGTTTTTGGTTTTTAAAGGGACACACAATGAACCCAGCAAGAGAACTCAAAAAGATCGCTGCAGAGTTAGAGCAAAATTTGAAGAGAGATGAAGAAGTTGAAATTCATAGAGTTGATTCAAAAACAATTGAGATGTCAGGTTTGCCTGAATATATTACTAATTTGGCATTGGAATCAATGGAAACTGCAGATGATACAGAACTTGGAGAAGAACTTGAGAAAACTATTCGTCCTCAAGTGCAGGATAAATATGATCCAGATTTAATTGAGGATGCCTTTGAAACTCCACTTTATGTTGTGTATAAAGTGGAGCCAGGTAAGATTATCTGGAGAATTCCTGAAGGACATCCTGAACTCTAAAAATTAGTTTTTAATGAGAATCAAACATGAACTCCGCAGAAGAACTCAAAAAGATCGCAGAAGAACTTGATAAAGAAGATTTAAAATGGAATTGGAAGAAGGATTTCACTGGAGGTGTCTCACTCGAAGTTTCTTCACCCAGTACTGGAAGATCTCCAAAGATAACTGCCGTATTAAAAGGAGTCCCAGAGGATCTTTTAGAATCCGCTCGAGATTTTAAACTGGGAGAAAATGAAGAAGACTTCGGCATGGCAATGAGTGCTTTTCTTGATAAAGTAGTTGAGCCAGAATCATCTGACCTTCCAGTAGACTATGAAGATCTTCATGATTTCTTAGCCACAGCAACTGATGTAGTTAGTACCACAGGCGGAACACTTGTTTTAGAGTCTATGGTTTATTATTAAATATTATTTAGTTTGATTCATTTGGAGAGAAAAAATGAACCCAGCAGAAGAACTCAAAAAGATCGCTCAAGATTTAGCAAAAACACAGAAAAAGGCAGTGCAAGGAAGAGACGCAGAAGAATTTGATGTCTACGCTGATTTTATGGATTACCTTAATAATCTCGGTGTAGATGAAATTACCAAGATGATGAATGCTGGGGCGCCCCATAATTGGTTTCCGTCTGGGTGGAGTTATCTTGACTGGTCAGAAGGTTACCCAAAAATCCTAGCCCAAGCGTTAGTAAATTCTACTGCAAAAGAGTCGATTACAGATTTAACAAATATGTATTATTCAAATAGAAATCTTTCATCTGGAGCTATTGAGATTTTTAAGAAAGATGTTCTTCAAGACCCAGCCAAAACGCTCGAGTGGATAACAGACGAGATATATTTTCCAAATGCTTTTGAAGATCTTGCGCGCAAAGCTACAGCATTTGTGAAATCAATACTCATGTTACTTAGTGATGATGAGATGAAAAAACATATAGATGCTGTAAAGAAAAATATATCAACAAACGCTGATCAGTATTTTAAAGTGATGAATATAAATCCCGCTGATTATGAATAGATTGCTAAATTAAAATAAGAGTAGTTAACAACTACTCTTATTTTTTGTATAATGTTGCATGAGACATGCATTTATAGATCGGCAAGCATTTCGTTATAAATTGGCCTATGATGGTATAGATTTGATTGCTAAACCTCTCACTCGTTCTATTATAGGTCTTTATGGCCAAAAACACGTTCAAAAGCACTGTAAACTATCTTTTTCATTCCAACAATCTGAAGATTTCATTAAATCTTGTATAACTTCGCGTAAACAATCTAAAAATATAGATTTTCGTGGTCTTTCTTCTAAGATTCTTGATAAATATGAAGTAGGTTTGTTTACTGTTTCAGAACAGAATTGTTTTGAAAATGCTTATGTTTTATTTAACAAAGAGCAGCTTAATTTTTGGAAATCTGCCGGTGTAAGTATTTTTAATGCTCAATTTATGGTAATTCCTAGTAGGGATTGGGAAGGCAAGATTAATGAGATAGGCTTTCGTATACTCAACCCTCAGATTGTTCAAAATAGTTTCAAGTGGTTATTTCCTATTGGTCAGCAAGCTACTTTTGGTCTTCATAAATGTAGCAAAGGTCAACAACTGGTTTTATGCGAAGGTTTTCTTGATTATGTTGCTTTTAATGAGAGTGGTTATAAAAATATAGTTGGTCTTGGTTCTATTGAAATTACACCAAATCATATGGAACAATTAAAGACTGCTAATTGGGTCGTTTGTTTTGATATGGATGGTTATGGTTTAATTAAATCTTCGAAGTTTATAGATCAGAATCGCGCTTGTTTCTATAGCCCCGAAGGAAAGGATCCGTACGCCGTATATCAAAAACATGGAAAGGTGGACTTGGTTTTCATTGAGTGATCTCATCCAAAAACCTGAATGGGTACCTTGCATTACTTCATTAGTAGGTAAGAAGAGTACATTTGATCTAGAACAGAATTCTAAGCATTTAATTTCTCCTCATCCTGATATTCCTTTTGTTAAAGCAAAAGAGTTAACGATTGTCGATTGTAGAACTTTTGCTCTTAGGAAGAACCCACATATCGCACCTGTTCGTCACTATATGTGGTTTATTGACTTTGTAAGAGAAGTTCAGAAAGAGAAAGGGCTTGTTTTCATACCTCCAGATGCTGACTGGATTGGAGAAAGAACTGATCAATCTTTAGCAGAGCGATGGATTAATTTAATTGAAAATAGTGTTAAATGTCTTGTAGTTCCAGGTACTGCTATATTTAAACTTTTGCTCGATCCTTCAGGTTATGCTGTCCGTCCGAATCAAAACTTTGTCCACCCAGAGTGGACTCATAGTTTCACTCGAGATTATGATCCAAGACCTAAGAAAACAAAATTTTGGTCATATGATTCCTTCTTGAAATAAGCACTTCAGTTATCTTGTTATTATTAAAAAGTTTACTTTGTAAATATCTTTGTGCCATTCTTGTACAATATAAAAAGAAAGAAGTTATAGTTATGCTAGAAGTTGATTTGGATGCTTGGCGAAAAAAGAATCTTTCTCGATCTCCTGAAGAACTAGTGCGTGAGGCAATTCAAAACATACTTGATGAGAGTCCAACTTGTTTTAAACTCGATATTAAGGAAGAATTTGAAGAAATCATCCTTCAAATAGAAGACGATTGCGAAGGAGGGGTTCGAGATCTCAGCACCCTTTGGACACTCTTTAAAACAGATAAGAGACTCAAGCCGACAAGTCGTGGTAGAATGGGACGTGGAATTAAAGAACTTATTATAGTCGCAGATAAAGCTTTGGTATTTTCCCAAAATGGTTCAATTTCATTTGATATCTTAAAGAGTAAACGCAAAGAACTTCCTGATAGAACTGAAAAAGGTACCTGTCTAAGATTGTTTATTACAGAATGGCCATCTGAGTCAATTGATAAGATTATTTCTTGGTGTCAATTTTTGATTATCCCAGAAAATGTTAGTTTTTACATTAATGGTCTTAAAATAGAACCTCGAGAAAAACTCGAGGAGTATGATGAGATTAATTTAAAGACTGTTATTTATGATGATAGTTTAAGAGAACATGAAAAACTTAGAATGACTACTGTTGAACTTTATGAGAAGAAACATGATGTTGCTTATATCTATGAAATGGGCATTCCTGTTGACGTTCTACTTGACTATCCTTATGATGTGAATATTCTACAACGTATTTCGATTCCACCTGAGCGAAATCATATCCGTGAGACTTATAAAAAGCGTCTTTACAAACAGCTTTTGGAGCGTCGTGTATCTAAACTAACTAAAGAGGAAGTAACAGCAGATTACGTAGGTCAAGTAATCGGAGATTCAGACCCAGAAGTTCAAGATAAAGTGATCCAGAAGCGCTTTGGGGCAAATACGGTTGTAGGAACTAATTTGGATCATGCTCAGAATATTTTAGTTTCTGAGAAAGGGGCCCGAGTCGTTGTAACTGGGCATCTTTCTCAGGGTTGGCGAAAAGCGTTTAAGCAGAGAAGACCAACAGTCAAGAAGTTCATGAAGCAGACTATGGAGGGAGATTTAGATTGGTTTGGACGTACTCAGAGTTCAGAGTGGACGCCTAAGGTCACTTCATATGAAGACCTTAGTCCTAGAGATAAGAAGATCGTTGACTTTGTGAAGTGGTTTGCTGAACAGCTTGAACCTTCTTATTCTTGGCGAGTTGAGGTTATTGAAAACTCCTATCCAGGAGGTAGACGGCTTGCTGATTGTGGGAGTGAAGGTAATGGTGCCTTTTTGATTCGGTTGTACAGAAAGTCTTTGAATAAGTATTGCGAGTTCTTCACAAAATCTCCTTTTACTGATCAAGGTTTAGGTATTATCATTCATGAAGTGAGCCATGTTTCGCCTTACAAACATACTCAAGAACAGTACAGATATATTGAAAAGTTGGCTGGCAAATCTTCTAAAATTATGCTGTTGCAGGCTGGTGAGATCAAAAGAAAATTCAAACAGATCCTGCCTTAATTTCCTCTCTTGGTCATAAAGAACTTATATCTGTTACTAAGTTATGCGAAATAAAACAATAGGCATTGGCATTTCATGTTTTAACCGTTTAAATAATGTGCGATCTATTCTAGCAACCTTAAGAAGATTTAATCTTACAAAGGGATATCTCGTTGTATTTGCTTCTGATGGCTGCACAGATGGTACCCAAAATTTTTTAAGACAACAAAAAGATATTGTTTCGATTTTGGCTAAGAACCAAGGAGTCGCTGCAAATAAGAATAGACTTTTAAAAGTACTCAAGAACTTTGAATATATCTTTCTTTTTGAGGATGATATTTTATTGGTGAAACCTCAGTTGTTTCAATATACTATAAATACCCATAAAAAAACAGGTTTGCATCATTTTAATTATGGTTGTTTGGCAACTTATAAACCTAAGATATATAAAGGAATACCTTTATATGGTTCTGGAGATTTAAATGGTCAATTTGTTTTTATTACTCAAAAAGTGCTACAGAAAGTGGGTTATTTGAACCCGGCATTTAAAGGTTATGGTTATGAGCATTGTGAATGGACTTATCGTATTTGTAAAGCTGGTTTATATAAATGGGTTCCTTATTACACTCTCCACCAACCAAAACGTTTTTTTGAGTTTTTATCAGTAAACGGAGGTATGCCTAAAAGGAATAAAAACAGATGGTCTGAGAAGAATTCTCAGATTTTTTCAGATTTCACGCATAGCAAGAAATTTAAATTATACCAAAAAGATCCTGAGGAAAAGTTCGAAGTTTTGAAAAGAGATTTTTAGCATGTTGAGTTATCCTGAACATAAAATTTCGATTGCTCTGACAACATTTAATAGGTGGCCATATACCGAACGCACACTTAATCATTTATTCAAACATACTCCCTTAAAAACTGAAATTATTATTATTGATAATGGTTCTACAGATAATACGGTCCAAAAATTGAAGACTTATATACAAAATGCCCAGAAGAAAAGTGGGCAGCGCAATATCAAAATTATTGAAAATAAGAAGAATTTGGGGATAGGTCGTGCAGTTAATTTAGCTTTTAGTCAAAGTAAAGGAGATCTTTTAATCAAATTAGATAATGATATTCTTGTATGTAGAAGATGGGTTTATTTTCTTTGGTTGGTTTATGCACATTTTAAAAATAGATTAGGTGTTTGCTGTCTTGAAGTTCGTGACACTGATGGACGTTCTCGACTGTCACGAAAAAGAACTCAAGGTAAAACTGAGATAATAGTGGGAGGGATTTTATTCGAACGGACTCCTGCTGTAAACGGAGCTACAATGGCCATGTCTCGATCTTTTTGGTCGCGGCATAAGTTTTCTGAGGATCGTCTTTATGGACATGAAGACGCACGACTTGCTGTAAAAGCCTGGAATAAAGGCTTAGTTTGTGGGCAACTACGTTCACCGACTACTTGGGTAACTCATCTTCAGCATGACAACCGTTATCGAAAATATGATCTATGGAAAAATCATGTTGCAAAAATTGGGAGAAGTTTTAAATTTGAAGCAGGTGTTTCGTGTTTGCCTCTTGAGGGAGATCAAATTCAGCTTGGGAATAAAGCGCCTGCTTCAAATTTAATTAAAGATTCTGAAAATACTTTAATCACTCTCATTAAAAAAGATATAAAAGAAGAATTAGGTGTCGAATTGTATAAAAAGTTACGTAGAGATATTTTAGATGATCTAAAAAATGAGATTCGGAATGATTTAAGAGAAGAATTAAAAAAGATATTTACAATGTGGTTTTAGATGATGAAAAAAAGAATTTATGATGGAAGTCAAATTACTATAGGTATTCTCACTTTTAATCGTTGGAAATATACAAAGGCTACTCTTGAGAATCTTCTAAAGCATACAGCACCTAGTGTTGAAATTATCCTATCTGATAATGGGTCTACGGATGGGACAGTTACTAAATTGCATCAATTTTTTGCCCAAAGAAAAAAAGAAGGTTCTAAACATCAAATTAAGATTATTGATAATAAAAAGAATTTAGGTATTGGTAGGGCAATTAATCAAATACTCGCTAAGAGCTCTCGTCAATTATTTATTAAATTAGATAATGATATTTTAGTCTACAAAGATTGGCTTTATTTTTTATGGGGATCTTATAAATTTTTCGGAGAACGTTTTGGGGCTTGTTGTTTAGAAGTTAGAAATCTTTTTGGAACTCCTGAAGTTCCAAAAAGTGCCACTGCAGGACATATTAATCCTATTCATGCTGACTTACTTTTTGAACACACTACAGTGGTTAATGGGGCACCACTCGCTTTACCTAGATCTTTTTGGTTAAAACATAAATTTGCAGAAGACCGTCTTTATGGGCATGAGGACGCCCGTTTTGTTATGAAAGTTGCCGCTTCTGGTTTAGTTAGTGGTCAGATTCGTTCTTCAGATTCTTGGGTTACTCATTTACAAGGAGATAACGCTTATCGTAAATATGACCTCTGGAAATTACACACTTCAAGTAGGGGAGATTTTGATTATCGAAAAAATATTTCTTGTCTCCCTCTTGACGGGGATGGAATTGTTGCTAAAGAAGTCAAAAATGATTGAAATTTTTCACTTATAATGTTTTGATCTTTTAAGGCTTTGTGGAAATGATCGGGATTATTGGAAATGGTGTTGTAGGTCAAAGAATTGATAGATTTTATTCTATTGCCCAATTCCAAACTAAAGTTTATGATATTGATCGGTCTCGAAGTAAAAATTCTTTGGAGACTTTAGTATCTGAATGCTCTGTTATATTTGTTTGCGTTCCGACTCCAACGGTCTCAGGTTCCCAGGACTCCTCGCATATAGAACAAGTTTTTCATTCTTTAAATACTCTTAATTTTTTAGGTTTGGTCATTTTAAAGAGTACTGTTGTTCCAGGCACTTCAAGAAGATTATCAGAAACTTACCTAAATTTGAATATTGCTCATTCTCCTGAGTTTTTAAATGTAACGGGAGATGAAAAAGATATTTTGAAAGCTCCTCAGATCATTTATGGTTTTCAAGATTTTTCGTCTTATAAAAAGTGGGAGAGTTTAATTAATAAGATTTCTAAACCTATTGAGAGTTCTAAAATAATTACTTGTCTCTATGAAGAGTCTGAAATTATTAAATATGCTTGCAATGTTTTTTATGCTGTTAAGAATACTTATTTTAATTTATTACGTTTAGCCTGTGAAAACTTACAAATTGATTTTAATTTAGTTCGCGAAGTCTCTGTTCAAAATGGTTGGATTCATCCAATGCATACCTTTTCGCCTGGACGAGATGGTCTTCGAGGTTTTTCTGGTATGTGTTTGCCTAAGGATTTAAAAGCTTTCATGTCTTGGTGTTCAAAAAGAGATTTGCCTTATGATTTATTTATAGACGTAGAAAATTTGAATACGCAGTTTCGAGAGATGCCTATGGAAGAAGAACAAACTAATTGGGAGAAATATTTTTATGGACAATCTTAAGACTCCCATCTCTTTTTATATCGTTGCTAAAGATGAAATTTATTGGATTGAACCCTGTATCCTATCTATTGCTAACATTGCCGATGAGATTATTTTTGTAGATAATGGTTCTACAGATAAGACTGTTTTAAAAGTTGAACAATTAAAATCAAAACATAATTTAAATCTTAAAATATTTAAAGAACCTAAGATTATTGATTTAGCAGATCTCCGCAATTTTGCTATTTCTAAATGTTCTAATGCTTTTATATTTGTATGGGATGCTGATTTTGTTGCTTTTGAAGATACTTCCCCGCATAGTCTACAAAAACAATTACTTTATTTAGAAAAGAATAAAGCGTTTGATCGTTACCATCGCTTTATGTGTAAGACTCCAGTTATGAGAGTTTTATTAAATCAAACTTGGAAAACTTCTCATATACATCCTCTTAATTGTGCGATGTTTCATAAAGATTATTTAGAAAAAGTTGTTGTTTCTAATACACATGGTTGGGATGAACGTATTTGGAAAAAGGGTTGTAAAACATTTGAAATGGCTGGTTATTATTTTATTTCAGTAGACGTTAAATCTGATCTACATTTTGTTTATAGAGTTCATCGTTCAAAATGGAGACTTTTTAGAAGGAAGATGCATCTTAATCTGGATCATCTTTCTTATCTTAAAGAAGTTTTGCATAAGGATGCTTCCGATTTAATTAAGGAATTATACTCTAAGAAATTAATCCAATTTCCCTATGATGTGCCTTTAATTTTAAAAAATTATGTTAAGAATCCTCCTTATCACTTGATTTTTAGAGATAATAAGATTATTGGTAGAAGATTCGACTATGAGAGGTTAAATAAATTGGAGATCGGTTAATGATACCTTTATTTGATTTATCTTTTCAAAATGCCCCTTTAACTTCATCTTTAACAGAATCTTTTCAAGAGATTTTGAGTTCTAATCAATTTATATTGGGAGCCCAAGTTACTGATTTTGAGACAAAATGTTCTAAGTTTTTAGGTTCTAAACATACAGTAGGTGTTTCAAGCGGGTCAGATGCTCTAATACTTGCTCTAAAGTCTCTAGGTATTGGGCCCGGAGATGAAGTTATTTTACCCTCTTTTACTTTTATTGCCACAGCATCTGCGATTTGTTGGGTTGGAGCTAAACCAGTTTTTGTAGATATAAATTCTGAAACATTTAATATTTCTGTTGAGAGTTTTGAAGCGGCAATTACTTCCAAAACAAAGGCAGTTATTCCTGTACATCTTTATGGTTTGCCTATTAATTTGGAAGAAATTTTAAAGATTTCCAATAGACATAATATCTTTATTATTGAAGATGCTGCACAGGCTTTTGGGGCAACAATCAATGACAGAAAAGTTGGTACCTTCGGTTCTTTAGGTTGTTTTAGTTTTTTCCCAACCAAGCCTCTTGGGGGTTTTGGAGATGGGGGTCTCATTAGCGTAAATTCTTTAGAATTGCTAGAGAAAATCTTAGCAATGAGACAGCAAAGGTCTATTGGTTCTCTTACTTTTAGTCAAATGGGAGGGAATTTTAGATTAGATGCCCTTCAAGCAGCCTTACTTTCTATAAAAATAGACTATGTAGATCTTTGGAGAGAGCGTCGAGAACAAGCAGCTAAAAAATATTTGGAGATTTTTTCCTCTTTTAATTTAAATGAAAAGATAGTTCTTCCTAAATTTCCAGAAGATTATCTTAAGTCATCTTGGGCTCTTTTTACTATTAGGGTTCAGAAACGCCCTGCTTTAATTCAATTTTTGAGAGAAAAAGGGATAGGCTGTGCAATTTATTATCCCCAACCTTTACATCTTCAAAAGATTTTTTCTAATTATACTTATAGTGTAGGTAGTTTGCCTGAGTCTGAAAGAGTATCTCAAGAAGTTCTTTCCTTACCTTTGTTTGCTGGCATCTCAGAAAGACAAATTTATAAAGTTGTTAGAACGATTAAGGATTTTTTTGATGCCTAAATTTTATACGCATTCTTCGGCTATTATTGATTCAAATACCTCTATTGGTTCAGATACAAAGATTTGGCATTTTTCTCATATTTCTAGAGATGTTAAAATTGGGTCAAATTGTACTTTAGGTCAAAATGTATTTATAGGAGAGAAGGTTATTATTGGGGATAATTGTAAGATACAAAATAATGTTTCAATCTTTGCTGGAATTCTCTTGGAAGATGATGTTTTTTGTGGCCCAAGTGTAGTTTTCACAAATGTTCTTCGTCCTCGAAGCCGTTTTCCCAAAAATAAAAATTATGAAAAAACTGTCATCAGTAAGGGAGCAACCTTAGGTGCTAATTCAACGATTATTTGTCCCCGTAAGATTGGTAAATATTCATTTGTTGGAGCTGGAAGTGTTGTTACTCAAGATCTCCCCAATTTTAAGTTGTTTTATGGGAATCCGGCTATAGATAGAGGTTGGGTTTGTAAATGTGGTAATTCTCTTAATTTAATAACGTCAAATGTTCGTTGCTTATGCGGTAGAGAGTATCATCTTGTTTCTGGAGAGCTTGTCCAAAAATGAGATTTGCTTTACTAGGAGCTGCTGGTTATATTGCTCCTCGGCATTTAAAAGCAATTAAAGATACTGGACATACTTTGGTTGCTGCTTGTGATCCGCATGATTCTGTAGGTGTTTTGGATAGTTACTTTTCTGATGTTCGCTTTTTTACTGAGATCGAGAGATTTGATAGACATTTAGAAAAACTCCGTCTTAAAGGAGAAGGTGTAGACTATATTAGTATTTGTACTCCTAATTATTTGCATGATGCCCATTGTCGGATAGCTTTGCGTTTGGGAGCAAACGCTATTTGTGAGAAACCTTTGACTATTAACCCCTGGAACTTAGACCCATTACAAGAGCTAGAAGCACGCTTTAACAAAAGAATCTATGCGATCTTACAATTGAGATATCATCCTGAAGTATTAAAGTTAAAAAAGATAATTGAGTCTTCAAATTCAGAACACGCTATAGTAAAAATTGATTATATTACTCGTAGAGGTCCTTGGTATCATACTTCATGGAAAGGCGACTCGATAAGATCTGGAGATTTAGTAACTAATATTGGTATTCATCTTTTTGATCTTGTACTTTGGTTTTTTGGGTCTGTTAAGTCATATTTGATTTCAGAGTATTCTCCTGCAAAGGTTTCTGGTTTTTTGGATTTAGAACATGCAAAAGTTAACTGGTCTTTATCACTTGATTCAAAAGATTTAGAAGAGGACGAATTTGCTCGACGAGTTTTTATGATTGATGACTATGTTTTGGATCTTTCTAAAGGGCTAGAGCCTTTACATACTGTATGCTATCAAGAAATTTTGGAAGGTAAAGGTTTCAGTATTGATGACGCAAAGCCTGCGATTGCTCTGGTTTCTGCTTTGAGATCCTTTAAAAATGATTGAAAAAATTTCAATATTAATTCCTAATTATAATAAAGGACGCTTTTTAAGGAGATGTATTGACTCAATTTTTCAACAGACCTCCCAAGATTGGGAAATTTATATTGTAGATGATAATAGTACAGATCATTCACGGGCTATACTTCAAGATTATGCAAACCATCCAAAAATTCATCTAAGTTTTAATAGTCAAAATTTAGGATGTGCTGCTTCGCTTCATCAGTTGATCTTGCAATCTAAAAATGACATAGTTTGTTTTTTAGGCTCAGATGACGGTTTAGCCTCTACTTGTGTTGAAGAAGTCCTTAAGTTCTATAGAGAGCACCCAAATGCAGGTTTTGTTTATACCAATTTTTTCGTTTGTGATTCTGAATTAAGAAAACAAAATCCTGGATGGAGTCGAGCATTACCTAAAGGGAAAACTAGTTTAGAAGTAGATTGCATTAGTGCTCTACAAACCTTCCGAAGATCTATTTATCTAAAAACTCCAGGTTTAAATACAAAACTTAAAGGGGCAGTAGATAAAGATCTAATTTTAAAATTAGAGGAAGTAGCAACCCCATTGCATATACCAAAGCCTCTTTATTTATATCGCTCTCTTCCCCATTCTCTTTCTCGGGGTAGTAATTTTCAAGAAGCTCTAAATGGTTATGGCATAGCTAAGCAAGAAGCAAGAAAAAGAAGATCCAAAAAGAAATCGAAGATAGAATTAACAGTTGCTCTTCCAATTTTTAGAGGGAAACATATTGCATGGCTCGCTTTAGAGAGTTTAGTTCGTCAAAAGAATATAAATTTCGATTGGGAATTATTAATTATAGAAGAAGAAGAATTTTCATTTGGTAGAGAACAAATAGAAGACTATAGAGAAGCCTTCGCAAAAATACGTTGTCAGAGATTAGAGTATAATAGTCTTAAAAATTGGCAGCCTTTATCACGGAAATGGTATCAGTTGGCTCAACAGGCAAGTAATAGTTCTCTTTGTTTTTTATTGCAAGCTGCTGATTGTTATTCTCAGCCTTTTAGATTGAAAGAAACCTATGATCTATTCAAGCAACAAAAACCAGATTGGGTTCAAGCACAATTAGGGCCTTTTTATGATATTGCTACAGATATTACTGTTCTTTTTAAAGGTAAGGGGAATACTGGTTTAAATATGGCTATCCGTACAGATTTAATGAAAAGGTTACCTTTGATAGATCGTCGATTTTCTATTGATAGTTGGATTTTTCATACTCTTAAGACTATTGTTAAACGAAAACTAAAAGTTTCTTTACTAACTTCAAAAAATTGGTTGAAGGGTTTTGATTCGAATGGGTTAAATAATATTTCTAATACTCGTGGCAAATTAATGAGAAAGTGTCACTATCCTTTTGTTAAACATAAAATTGATTTATCAAAACATATTCCAAGAGAAGTTTGGATCCGCCTTAAACGTTGTAAGAGTTTAGTTAGTGAAAATTTATTTATTTCTCAAAAAGCAAAGGAGACTCTGATGAAGATTAAGACTAATATTTGTGATAAACACATTACTTTTTTATGGCCTCATTTTTTAAAACATATGAACCGAAAAAATTTAACTATAGTTTATACTGAAAAAGTTATTCATACTCCACGCCATTTAGCAAATTTTATGTGTGGGATTATAATGTCAGAACATTTTGCTTGGAATAATATTCCAATTGAGTTTGATGAATTAACTCAAAAAGAGGTTGATTGTATTAATGACCATGTGCGTTTGAATCATGCTTCAAATTCTTATGGTTTAGTAAAAACTAAATCGCCAGTTAAAGTGTCTGCTAAAAAAATTGTGGAAGCAGAAGAAGTTAAGAATACAGGACCTATTTTATGTTCAAATGGTATGGGCAAGGATGGATTACTTTTGTCATTATTAGTTAAGGAACTTGGATTTCCGCTTAAGAGTTTTATAGTAGGTAATCAATATATTGCTGTATCTCGAGGTGAAGAGGTTTGGGCAGAACGCAAAAAAGCAATGGTAGGTTTTTATAAACAAAATAATATTTCTTCACTCTATATTAAAACAGATTTTGTGAGAAATGGTTATAAAATTATTCCTTGGTGGCTTTTTGCTTTGCCTCTTGCTCATGCTTATGGTTCTAATACAATTTTAACTGCTTTGAATACTCCAGATTCAAAAGTTTGGGTTCGTGACAATACACCGATTCGTACAAATAGTTCAGTTTTTCATTTTGATAGTATTTCTAAAGCAACGGGTTATGAAATAAACTGTCCATTTTGGGGACTCGCTCATTACGGAATGCAAACTTTGTTAATTAAAAGATATCCAGATTCAATGAAATGGCAAAGAAGTTGTATGCTTGGTTTCCCAAATTGTGGGCAGTGCGGAAAATGCTATGGTATTAATAGTTTTATCCAAGCTTTGGGTGAAAATCCTAGAAAATGGGGTTTTCCTAGAATGCGGATAGGTTCAATGAACCCAATGACTTTTAACCCAATGATTAAAGACGATGTATATAACACAGATAAAAAAGTAAAGAAACAACCTTATGCCACTTGGATTGAAGAATTAAATATAAATGCTCATAAATTTTCTTGGAAACCTGAATTAACTAAATCTATTTTTAATCAGTATTTCAAAGACACTATAAAAGATCCAGGTTCTATAGATGGTGTTTGTACAGCTTTACCTTCTAAATGGGAATATTGGATGGGTGAAGGTTACAATCAATTTTGGAAAAGACCATGATTTGTCCCATCTGTGAGAAAGATTCTGCAACAGCCATTAATCCAAAACATTCTAAAAAAAGAATGAAGATAGTGAATCAAGGTTCCTTTTCAATTTTCTTTTGTCAAGAATGCGAAACCTATTTTGCCCAACCTTTACCTACAGGAGAATTTTTAGTTCAACATTATGCCCGAAAAAATAAATCCTTTAATTTGATTAAAAATGATACAGAATTTAGAGAAAAAAATGTTTACCCCGAATACTTTAATTTTTTATCACAATTTTCTAATTTAAAACCTAAGGGTAAAGTTCTTGAGATTGGTTGCTATTCGGGGTCTTTCTTGAAGAGATTTGTAAATTTAGGTTATGACTGTTTGGGTTTAGACCTACATGATGGATATTTGAATTATTGTAAAACAGTTTATGCTTTAAATGTTAAAAAAGGAACTATTTTCGATTTTAAATTTAAAGATGGCGAGTTCGATATTATAATTTTTCATCAACTTTTAGAGCATTTAGGTAATCCAAATAAATTTCTTGAAGAAGTCTATCGTATCTTAGGAAAGGAAGGTGTAATATCTCTTTCAGTACCCTCTGTGGATGCTAATGAGTTTACTATAGATATCCCTAACCATTTGTTTTATTATTCAAGAAAATCTCTTAATCTTCTTTTACACAAACATTATTTTGAAAATGTGGTTGTTGCCTATAATCAAAGTAAGAAAGGCTTATTAGCTTATGGCGAAAAAATTATATCATAGTGAGCAGAGAAGAATTTTATTTAAAAAGCTACCAAAAAATAGTGTTTGCGCAGAGCTTGGTGTTCTTTATGGTCAAGGGTCTCAATTGATTTTATCATTGACCCAGCCTAAGAAATTACACTTAATAGACCCCTGGGTTTTTCAGAATCACACACCTTTACACCAAGAGACGAACCAGAGAAGAAAGGTTTTCGGACAAAAGGATTTAGATAAAATGTATCAAGATGTTCTTGTTAGATTCAATTCTCTAATTCAAAAAGAAATTGTTAAGGTACATCGAGACTATTCAGATAAAACGCTATCTAGTTTTCCAGATAATTATTTTGATTGGGTTTATATTGATGGAAATCATGAATATGCTTTTGTTAAAAAAGATTTAGATCTTTGTTATTTAAAGGTTAAGCCTGGAGGTTTTATAACTGGAGATGACTACATTAAAAAACCTTATTTTGAAGGACCTATCCGTGCAGTAGATGAATTTATTCAATCTGGTCACGTGAAACTAATTGAATTTATAGGTATCCAATATTTTTTACAGAAGATTTAAAGATGCAAAAGCCTAAGATTTGTCATATCGGCGGAGCACATTCTGTACATTTGGGAGATGTAGTACAATCCTTGGATGTATTAGGCTATAAACAATGTTTAATAAGTTATATGCCTAAGCATCAGAGTGTAACTTCTAAACATATTCCGGTTTACCACTATCCTTATAGATCTTATCATGGGGCATCTTCCTTCAATATTCCGAAATTGCGTAATTTTTTAGCTACAGTTTTTAAAATTGAAAAGCCTAATTTAGTTCATGGGCATTCCTTAACTTATTCTTGTATTCCTACTTGGTTGTCAAAAGAGACTTTTAAATTGCCTACATGCATTATGCCTTGGAGTTCACAAACTATAAAAAGGCCAACAAAAAAATCAAAATATTATGAGTCTTTTTGTATTAAAACTATTGATTATTTTTTGCATGGTATGGCGCATATGGTTCCGGTCTTTGAAAAATTCTACGGTGTACAACTTTCTAATAAATATGTAATGTTTCGACCTTTGATTGACCTTTCATTTTATGAAAAACAACGTGAAGTTTCTTTAGAACCTAAAATTCTTTCGCCCCGTTCTATGGTTCCGCATTATAATCAAGAATTTCTAATTAGATCAATCCCAAGTCTACTTCGAAAATATACTAATGTGCATGTAACACTAGTGGTTGGTCAATCTGTTCAAGATGGGATGCCTTATCTTATTAAAATGAGAGATCTAACAAAAAGATTAAAGATCTCTCAATATTGTACATTTATAAGTAAAAAACTCTCACAAAGAGATTTTGCTCAGTTAATTAAAGAACATAATATTATTTATTCGATGACAACACATGATTCAGGTTTCGCTGGAACAAATGTTCAAGCACTTTATTCCGGGGCAGTCGTTATTATTTTTGATTCCCCAGAAACTCAAAATTTGTTAAAACATAAAGAACATTTATTGAGAACGCCTTTAGATCAAAAGAAGATAATACACACTTTGTTATATGCGATCGAGAATCTTAAAGATCTTCAAGAACGTTATATCTCTATTCGAGACCGCTACAAAAAGTATGGTAAGGAATTTATGCTCAAAAATTTAATTTCATGTTATGAAAGGATGAATTAAAGATGATTGTTGATTTGAGTTATCCAAGAAATATTGTTGTTGAAACAACTGCCCACTGCCAACTTGAATGCAAGATGTGCGGTCGAAGAACAACGAAGCGTAAATTAGGTAATATGAAAAAAGAACTTATGTTAAATATTTTAGAACAAATTGCCGATTTTAATACTCATATCCGTTTATGGTATTGTTTTTTAGGGGAGCCTTTAATAATTAAAAATAGACTACCTGAATATATACGATTTGGAAGATATTTAGGTTTAAAACATCACTTAATTAATACTAATGGAAATGCTTTAGATCCAGAGACTTCCAAATCTTTGATTGATGCAGGGCTCACTGAAATTTATATTGGGATTGATGCCGCAACTGAAGAAACCTATAAAAAGATCCGAATTGGAGGAGATTTTAATAAGGTTCTATATAATGTTGATCAATTTTTAAAAATAAAGCCCAAAGACTTAAAGGTTTCTGTTCAATTGATTTCAATGGCTGAAAATGAACAAGAAAAGAAACTCTTTGCAGATTATTGGGGACAGCGAGAGGTTAGTGTTTTTATAAAAGAGCCTGCTCAGTGGATAGATATGGTTGAAGTCGACCAACCTGAAATTGATCGCTATTCTTGCCCTTCTCTTCTTGATACTTTGGGCATTTATTGGGATGGCAGAACTCCGTTTTGTGTAAATGATTGGGATGGGCGCACAGTATTTTCAAATATTAATACTACGCCCCTTAAAGAAATTTGGTCAAAACAAGTACATGACTTTGCAAAATATCATATTTTGGAACAATGGTCAAAAGTTCCAGAAATTTGTCGTAATTGTCAAGATTGGACTTGTAAAGAAAAACGAGAATTAAAAAATGTTCCCGAAGATCTATAAAGAAACTATAGACTATTATGAATCTAAACTTGCTCTTCATGGTCCAACATCTAAAGGAGTTGATTGGAAAGATAATGTCTCACAGAATCTTCGTTTTAAGATTTTAAGTGAAATAGGTGACCTTTCAGACAAATTAGTGCATGATGTGGGATGTGGCTGCGGACATTTTTTGAAGTATCTTCGAGATCAGAGAATTTCCTGTAAATATACCGGGACAGATATTTCTGAAAGTATGATTCAAGAAGCTAAATCTTTATTTCCTGGAGTTTGTTTTGAGATATTAAACGTTTTAGAAGAGCCTCCAATTTTATCTGACTTTATTGTTATTTCAGGTTTATTTTATGTCAAAAATCAGATTTTAAATGCTGAATGGGAAGAGTTTGTAAAATCAATGCTCGTAAAGCTTTTTGAATTTACTCGAAAAGGTTTGGCTTTTAACATGATGACTTCATATGTTGATTTTGAGGAAGAACATTTATTTTATTATTCTCCACAGAAAATGCTTAATTTTTGTATTGAAAATTTGAGTCCCCGCGTTATCTTGCGACATGATTACCCTTTATGGGAATATTCGGTGTATGTTTATAAATGAAATGTACTATCTTACAATCGGCCTACTTACCTTGGTTAGGTTTCTTTGATTTTATTGATCAGAGTGACTATTTTATTTTTCTTGATGATGTTCAATGGACTAAACGAGATTGGCGTAGTCGAAATAGATGTCGTACACCCCAAGGATGGAGTTGGCTTACTGTTCCAGTTAATCTTAAAAAAAGTTCTAGAGAATATAAAATTTGCGAAGTTGGTATTAGTTATTCACAACCTTGGATAGAAAAGCATTTAAATCTTATATATAGTTGTTATAAAAAGACTCCTTTCTTTCCTGAAGTTTTTCCTTTGATTGAGAAACCTTTAAGAGAAAAACATTCTAACATTTCAAATTTGAATTATGCTTTGGTTCTTGAAATAGTCAATTATCTCGGAATTAAAGATGTAGTGTTTAAATTTTCTCAAAAATTTAAGAATGTTTCTCATCTTGAAAAAAGTGATAAACTTATCGCTATTTTGAAAACTTTACCCAAAGTTAAAGTTTATATTTCAGGTGTTTTAGCTAAGAATTATATAGATGAAGATCAATTTAAGGAAGTGGGTTATTCATTATTGTGGCATGACTATAAACATCCTTACTATAATCAGAAGACATGGAAACAAGATGTTTTTATTTCGCATTTATCTATTGTTGACTTACTTTTTAATCATGGACAGGAGAGTTTAGATATTTTAACAGGACGAATGGTAATACCAAAACCAAAGAATGTGCGTATTTTGACACCTGAGGATTTAAAGTGAAAAATCAAATTTCAAAAAAAGCTATGACGTTTTTGCAGCGACCTTCTCCTATTCGGGAGATTATGGACTTTGCCGACCCACAATTTATTAAGTCTCTTGGTTTAAATCCGAAAGATCTAATTAGCTTTGCCGGTGGATTCGTTGGGCATCACGCTCCTATATCTTTATCTGAATCTTATGAATTTCTTATAAGAGATAGTTTTGACTTTACTGGTGAGTATTCCCCGACTTTAGGCTTTAATGAATGTAAAGAGGCTATTATTCAGTTTGAGCAGATCCTTTTTAATGTTAAAGATTTAAAAGTGGCTAATGTTGCTATTGGGTCGAGTTCTACTCAACTCTTTTATGCTCTTATTCTTTGTTTAATGAATCCTGGAGAAAAGATTTTACTTTTAGACCCAACCTATTGCAATTATCCAATACAGTCTTTAACAGCTTGTGATATAGAAATTATACGCTTTCCTGTTTTAAATACACAATTATGGGAGTATGAAGTAAATGAAAAGACAGATGATTTATCTAATTTCATTTTAAAAGAGCAACCGAAAGTTGTTATTTTGATATCTCCGGATAATCCTACTTCACAAATACTTCCAACAAATTTTGTTAAACGGGCTAGAGAGGCTGTCGAAAAAATTGATAGTTTCCTTATTTTAGACTTTGCTTACAAAACTCTTACTTTTACTGAGGAAATTCCTGAGTATTTTTCTTGGGCACCAAGCCCAAACTTTTTGTCTATTCATTCAAATTCAAAGTGGGCGAAAAATCTCGGAAGACGAATGGGATGGGTTGAGGCTCCAGAATTTATTATAGATTCCTTAAGATCAATACAGAATTCATTGAGTTTAAGTCCCGATACTTTACATCAGCTAGCTTTTACTCATTTTATCGATAAAGTAGTTTTAGATAATAATTTATTGACTGGGTATATATCTGAAATAAGAGATTTTTATAAGAAAACCGCTTCTTTTGTTGAAGAAGAAATAAAAACTAATTTAAAATTACCTTACATATCTGCTCAGAGTGCACCTTATATTTGTATTAAAACTGAAGCCGATAGCGTTGGCTTTGTGAAAAAAGTTTTGGAAGCAACTAATGTATTATTTGTTCCAGGATGGGGTTTTGGTAATTCGATGAAAAAAGGTATTAGATTAAGTTTTGGGCCGCTTGTAGGAAGTTTTAAAAAAATTCATACAGGTTTAGAGAGAGTCGGGAAATTTTTACATGGCTGAATTAGAAGAGCATCAGAAACTTAAATTTTCTCAAGCGGTCCCACCTCGTTATATTAATATTTATAAACTCTTGAGAGAACAGACTACTCTTTATGGTTCTAGAACAGCTTTAATCTTTTTTGATTCACAAATGACTTTTGAGGAATTATATTACTCAGCGATTTCTGGAAGCTATTATTTAAAGCATAATATGGGACTCAAAAAGGGAGATCATGTTAGCTTACTTGCCGATAATTGTAAAGAATTCGTGTTATTATATTTTGCTTGTCTTGTTTCAGGTATCATTGTAGTTCCAATTAATCCTAAATTATCTTCTCGAGAGATCGATTTTATTGCTAACAATAGTGATTCAAAGATTTTATTTTATAAACAAGAGTTATCCTCGAAAGTTGACACTCTATCTATAAAGAAAATTTCTATTGATTTAAATCTCTTTTCTGCGTCAGAACATTTATTTTCAGTGAAGAATTTGGATGTTTTAAGGACTTCTCTCTGGGATGATGCAGTTATTATTTATACTTCAGGGACTACAGGTAACCCTAAAGGTGTGATCTTATCTCAAGCTAATCTAATTTATGACGCCCAGGCTATTGCAGAGAAATTTCAATTTAATAAGGAGACAAGGACCTTATGTATACTACCTCTTTTTCATAATAATGGGCAGGTAGTAACTCTTCTTGCTCCTTTAAGTGTGGGAGGTTCTTTAGTTCTTGTAGAGTCTGTTTTGGTCTTAAAGTCTTTTTGGGAGATTGTTGAAAAATATCAGTGTACTTGGTTAAGTGTAATGCCCTCTATTTTATCAGTTTTATTAAGAGAGAAGAAATCAAAGCGTAGGGGCAGTTTACAAGGTATAATTTGTGGGGGGCAAACATTATCTGAAGAAATTCAAAAGAAGTTTGAAGACGCTTTTAGAGTTCCAATTTTTGAAGGCTTTGGCTTAACTGAAACTACATCTTTTTCATGTTTTAATGATTACCCAGCAGAAAAACGAAGAAAGAGATCAGTTGGGCGACCTCTCAATATAAATGAAATGAAAGTCTTAGATGAAAATGGCCATGTTGTTCTTAATGAAGTTGGCGAGATTTGTATTTGTGGTTTAAATGTGACACGGGGCTATTATAATTTGCCTGACCTCAATGAAAAATCTTTTCGAAATGGGTGGTTCCATACTGGTGACTATGGTTATGAGACAGAAGATGGTTATTTTTATTTTGCGGGTAGACATGACTTTCTGATTATAAAAGGCGGAGAAAATATATATCCATCAGAGACTGAAAATGTTTTACTTAAGCATCCAGAAATTGCAGATTGTGCAGTGATTGGTATACCTGATCCCATACTTGGACAAGAACTTTGTGCGTTTGTAAAATTAACTATAAATAGTTCACTTGATAAAAAGACAATTATTGGGTTTTGCGCTGATTACCTTGCTTATTTTAAGTGCCCGAAAGAAGTAATTATAATCAACACGCTGTCGGATTTATCGGAGATCCCAAAGGGACCTACTCAAAAAATTCTTTATCGTCTTCTTGTAGATTATTTTAAATCTAATTTTTTGGAGAGCATTTGATGTTAGAAGAACAAATCAAGAAAATTTTGTCTGATATTTTTGATTTATCCGCAGATCAAGTTGATGAATCTGTTTCTTTACAAAAAACTCCTAGTTGGGACTCAATGCGGCATTTAGAAATTATGAGTACTATTGAGAGTGAATTTGGAATAACTTTAGAAGTTGCTGATATTATTGAAATGAAGAGCTTTTTGAAGATACTTGAAGTCTTAAAGAAGAAGGGTTTTTAGTGAATGGCTCTACTTAACAAACATATTTTGATTACAGGAGGATCTTCGGGTATTGGTTTATCTCTTGCTATAGAATTAAAGAAACGTGGAGCTCAAATCACGGTTTTAGATTTGGTTGAAAATAATTCCGCTACCTTTGATAATTTTATTAAGTGTAATGTCTCCCAAGCAATAAATGTTTATCATTCTTTAAAAGATCTTGATCCAGTTGACATTCTAATTAATAATGCGGCAGTCACACAGGATCATCTTTTAGTTGGTTTTTCGGAATCAGGTTTGATATCTCACCCAATAGATGAATGGCATGAAGTTTTCGATGTTAATTTAAATGGGCTTTTTTATGTTACTCGTGAAGTTGTCCTGAAAATGGTCCAGAATCGAGTTAAGGGTTTAATTATTAATGTTAGTTCTATCGCTTCCTTAGGAAACTCCGGACAATCTGCTTATAGCGCTTCGAAAGCCGCAGTTGAATCCTTAACTTTAACATGGGCTAAAGAGTTATCCAATTTCAAGATTCGAGTTGCTGGGATTGCTCCAGGATTTGTAGATTCAGGCATTACAAGTAAAATGCCTATAGATTTACAGAAAAAATGGATTAAACAGACTCCTTTAAAACGTTTAGCTACTGAAGAAGAGATCATTAAAGGTTTTATATTTATTATTGAAAATGCTTTTTTTAATGGTCGAATTTTGCAGGTAGACGGGGGTCTCAGACTATAGAAGGAGATAGTAATGCCTAATCTTATTATTTTTGGTACTTCTAAATTTGCGCAATTAGCTCATTTTTATTTTATCAAAGATTCTTCTTATGCGATTACTTGTTTCACAGAGGACCAACCACAAGAAAGTCATTTTTGTGGTCTACCTGTTATCCCTTTCGACGAAATTGAGAGGTATGCCCCACCTTCATCTTTTGAGATGTTTGTAGCGATTGGTTATTCAAAGTTGAATTCTATACGTGAATCAAAATATCTTGAAGCAAAGGAAAAAGGATATAAGTTTGCAAAATATCTGAGTTCAAAAGCAACTCATTGGGGAGATACTCAAATTGGAGAAAATTCTTTTATTCTAGAAGATAATAATTTACAACCTTTTATGCAGATTGGAGTCGGCACAGTTATTTGGAGCGGTTGTCATTTTGGCCATGATGTTGAGATCGGAAATTTTTGTTTTTTCTCGTCACATGTTGTTGTTTGCGGAGATGTCAAAATTGGAAATAATTGTTTTATAGGAGGCAATTCTTTCATTCGTAATGCTTTAAAAATAGGAAACGAATGCATTATTGGCTCACAAACAGTTATTTTAAATGATACAACAGATAAACAAGTGTTTGTTACGGAACCCACAAAACCTTTTCGTTTAGATTCAGAACAATTTAGTAGATTTATGAAGCTTTAGGTAGTAAAAATAAAATAGAGGTTTGTTATGTCTTTATTTGATAGTCTTGATGCTTTCTATACAAATTATGAAGCATTTCCTTATGCTGATGAAACCAAATTAGTTATAAACTGGTACACAGATAGAATTATAACACAGTTAAAGAACCCCGAAGAATTATCAGTATTAGAATTAGGTATTGGTTATGGAGACTCTTCTTTAAAATTCTCTAAACATTTTTCTAAACATGTTATTATAGAGGGATCAAAAAAAGCAATTGATAAATTTAAAGAGAAAGCCATTGGAGATACTAAGATAATTCATACTCTTTTTGAGGAGTATGAATCAAGTGATTATTTTGATGTTATTATGATGGGTTTTATTTTAGAGCATGTACAAGATCCTGAAGTTATATTAAAGAGATTTAGAAAGCATTTAGTGCCTGACGGTTCTTTATTTATTATTGTTCCTAATTTTGAGGCTTTAAATAAGCGTTTAGGTTTACATGCCGGGCTTATTAAAAATTTGTCTGATTTAAGTGAAGCAGATCTTTCTGTAGGACATAAGCGCCTTTTTTCAGTTAATTCTTTAAATTCTTTAGTGTCTGCTTGTGGTTATTATGTTAATTCAGTTGAGGGGATTTATTTAAAGCCCTTTGCAACTAAACAAATTGAGTCTTTGAATTTATCAAATTCGATCATAACAGGTCTTTTTAAAGAGGGAATCCATTATCCAGAACTTTGTACTAGTATTTTAATTCAGGCAAAAAGAAATGCCATGGCTTAAAAAAGGGTTAATTTTTAATCCAAAAGATGCAAATTTGGATTGGCTTTGCTCGCATGCTGCAATGCCCTGCGTTGAGCATATTGGGACAGATCTTTTCCATATTTATTTTGCTGCTCGAGATGCCTTAAATAGGTCTCAAATTGGGCGTTTAAAATTTAATCTAAATAAACAAGTTATTATTGATGTTGATCAGAGGCCTGTTTTAAGTTTAGGAGATTTAGGGACTTTTGATGATAGCGGTCTTTTTCCTTGTCAGATTTTAAGTTTTGGTGGCGTTAAATACCTATATTATGTTGGTTGGAGTTTAGGAAAAACAGTTCCAATGTACTCTTTTCTTGGTGTAGCAGCAAACCAAAATGATGAATCTATCTTTTCTCGCCTCTCCAAATCTCCTATTTTAGGTCGTAATAAAATTGATCCATTTTTAGCCGGGACTTGTTGGGTCCTCCAAGAAGACAATTATTTTCGAATGTGGTATAGTTCTGGAGTTAAATGGGTAGTCGAGCATAATAAGCCTAAACATTATTATCATATTAAATATGCAGAATCTTCTGATGGGCTTGAGTGGGAAAGGTCTGGACATATTTGTATAGATTTCAATTCCAATATTGAGTATTCTATAGGCCGTCCATGTGTTCTAAAAGAAGATAATCTCTATAAAATGTGGTACTCTTATCGTGCTTCAAAAGAAGCTCAAACATTTCGAATAGGTTATGCCGAGTCTTTGGATGGTTTAAGTTGGCAACGAAAAGATAAATTTATTGGCTTGAGTATTTCTGCAGATGGTTGGGATTCAGAATCAGTTTGTTTCCCTTGTGTTTTTAAACATGATTCTAGAAAATATCTTTTATATAATGGGAATGGTTATGGGGCGTCAGGTTTTGGTATAGCTGTTTGGAGGGACTGATGGATCAGATTACTATTTTAATTACAGGTGGGGCAGGATTTATTGGAAGCAATTTTGTAAAGTTTCTTTTTAATAAATATCCTCAATGCCGTTTGATAGTTCTAGATCTTTTGACTTATGCAGGTAATCTCCAGAATTTTAGTAAATCTCTTTTAGATTCTGATCGTTTTGAGTTTTGGTATGGAAATATTTGTAATCCTGAGATTGTTAACCCATTAGTAGATCGTTCTGACTACATCGTTCATTTTGCTGCTGAAAGTCATGTTGCTCGCTCTATCTTTGATAATCGTATCTTTTTTGAGACAGATGTTCTAGGAACACAAACGCTTTGTAGCGCTATTTTAAAAAATCCAAAAGTAAAAAAGTTTATACATATTTCAACGTCAGAAGTTTACGGTACAGCGGTAGAAGATCCGATGACTGAAGAACATCCACTTTTACCTATGAGCCCATATGCTAGTGCAAAAGCCGGAGCTGATAGATTAGTTTATTCTTATTGGAAGACTTATAATATACCTGCCATTATTGTTAGACCTTTTAATAATTATGGCCCAAACCAGCATTTGGAAAAAGTAATACCTCGTTTCATAACGAACGCTCTTTTAAACGAGCCTTTGAAAATCCACGGAGACGGGACAGCTTCACGAGATTGGATTTTTGTTCATGACCATTGTGAAATTTTGGATACTATCCTAAGATCAAGTGAAAATTTATTTGGCCAATGTTTTAATGCAGGTTCAGGTAAAGATTATGATTTGAACTTTATTGCCAATTTTATTTTATCGTCCTTAGAAAAATCTTCAGATTTAATCGAGTACATTTATGATCGTCCAGGACAGGTAACTAGGCATATTGCTTCCACTGAAAAAGTTTTTAAGCAATGGTCCTGGAAGGCAAAGACTCCATTTAAAGAAGGTTTGCAAAAAACAATTAAATGGTATGCGGCAAACCGTGAATGGTGGGAACCTCTAAGATGGATGCGTGAGGTTCCTATTAAACTCCCAGATGGAAAGGTAATTCTCCATTGAAAGTAGAATTTTTTAAACACAATTTAGATATAGAAGAAAAAGAATCTGTTTGTTCTGCTTTAGATTCGGAATTTTTAACAACAGGTTCTTTGGTTACACAATTTGAGCAAGAGTTCGCCAATTATTTATCTGTAGACTACTGCGTTGGTCTATCTCATTGTACTGGGGCTCTTCATTTGGCTCTTTTAGCTGCAGGTATTAAAGAAGGAGATGAGGTTATAACAACGCCTTTAACCTTTGTTGCTACTTCTCTAATTTTAGTACATATTGGGGCAAAGCCTGTTTGGGTTGATGTTGAAAGAGATACTGGAAATCTCGATGCAAATTTAATTGAAGCAGCGATTACTCCTAAAACAAAAGCTATTTTGCCTGTTCATTTGTATGGACAGATGTGTGATATGAGAGCAATTCGAAAAATTGCTGATAATTATAATTTAATTGTCATAGAAGATGCAGCTCATGCTTTAGAAGCCTCACGTGATGGGATCAGGGTAGGTGAATTGAGTGATGCATCTTGTTTTAGTTTTTATGCAACGAAGAGTTTAACTTGTGGTGAGGGAGGATCTCTTATATCTAATCGTTCAGATATAATAGATAAAGTCCGACTTTTACACACGCATGGGATTGATAAGGAAGTTTCTTTAAGATATGCTCATAAAATTAGTCATTGGGATTTAGTTGAATTAGGGTGGAAATATAACATGTCAAATATACAAGCCGCTTTACTTTTGCCTCAGATGTCTAAAATTGAAAAACATTGGAGAAGACGAAAAGAAATTGATATTGAATATCATAAACATTTTTCAACAATAATGCCAAAAATTTATCCAAATTCTCAGAGCGGTTATCATCTTTCAACAATTTGGGTTGACCCAAATAAGCGAGAGAAGATAATGGAAAATCTTAGATCTTTTGGTATAGGCTTTACTATTAATTATGAGCCTTTACATTTGTTGCGTAAATTTAGAGATTTATTCCAACAAAAAGAAGAAGCTTTTCCGGAGACTGAACGAATTGGGGCATCTACAATATCTCTTCCTTTATATCCAAAGTTATCAGATACTGAAGTTAATTATGTTGTTGATTCTGTAAAGAAAGCTTTAGAAAAATGAAAATTTTAAGTATTATAGGAACCCGACCCCAATATATAAAAATTAAGCCGTTTTATGATCTATGTAAAAGATTAAGAGTCGATCATCAGATTGTAGACACTTATCAACATTTTTCTCCGAATGTTTCTTCTCAGATTATTAAAGATTTAGGTTTAGAGATCGATTTTACGTTAGATTTAACAAATTATTCTGAATTGAATTTTATATCTGAATGTCTTTTAAAGATCAATACTTTTTTGTCTTTAATGAATCCAAATATTGTTATGACTTTTGGTGATACAAATTCTACTTTTTGTGCCGCACTCGCTTCTTATAAAAGAGGTATACCTGTTGCTCATATAGAGGCAGGGGAAAGATGTGGAGATTCCTTAGTGCCTGAAGAAATTAATCGTCTTTTTGTTGATAGCGTTTCTTCCTTAAAATTTTGTTCCTCTGAGAGGGCACTAAAACAAGTATCCAATGGTATTTTTTGTGGGGACCTTGAGTATGAATATTTGAATAAACTTGATCCAAAAATTAGTTTTGAAGAGTTTGGCGTAATGACAATACATCGTCAAGAGAATTGTAATATTAAACAGCTAGAAAAAATTATTCAATTTTGTAGCCGTATTTTAATTCCAATAAAGTTTTTCGTGCACCATCGTATTGATAGTTTAGTTCGAAAAATGAGTTTGCCGAGTAATATCCAGAAATTGGAGCCTTGTTCTTATACCCAGATGATTGATTATCTTTCTAGGTGTTCCTTTGTTTTAACGGATTCTGGTAGTCTGCAGAAGATCTCTCCTTTTTTTGGAAAGTCTACTTTAGTTTTTCGTTCTTTGGCGGAGTGGCAAGATACCTTTGTATTTAATTTTGCTAAGAGATGTCAATTTTCAATAACAGATTCTTCTTGGTTATTATCTTCGGCTCCAGTTAGAGACCAGTCATTTTATCTATCTGAGGAGCCCCCTTCAAAGATTATTTTATCTTTTGTTGAGAAATTTTTAGAGACGAAATGATTGATTTAAGTAATACAACGTTTACTATTCCAATTCGTGTTGATTCGCCAAAGCGAAGATCTTGTTTAGATCTTGTTGTAGACTATCTTCAGAAATATTTTAAGACTAATATTTTAATTGGAGAAGAATCTCCAATATTTACCTTAGAAGATTTTGGTAAGAATTGTAAAGTTTATCACTTCCCTTCTGAAAATAAATGGTTTCATCGTACTAGAATTTTAAATAATTTGGCAAAACTTTCACAGACTCCCATTATCGTTAATTATGATGCTGATATTTTACTTCCTCTTCGTCAGTATACAGAAGCAGTAGGTTCTCTTGTGTCAGGACAGTCTTCAGGTGTTTTACCTTATGCTGGCAGATGCTTAGATGTTCCTGAAAAGTTTCATCCTACGATTCGAGCGGAACTTAGTTTAAATTCAATTAGGGATGGTCAATGTCATTGTACTAATCCACGTGCTGTTGGAGGAGCCTTTTTTTGGAGCAAAAAGGCTTTTTACCAAGGCGGGATGGAGAATGAGAATTTTAGATCTTGGGGTTATGAAGATAATGAACGTTTGATACGTTTTAAAAAATTAGGTTTTAAAATTATAAGGACTTCTGGACATTTATATCATTTGTCTCATCCTCGCCATTATAATAGCGTTGAGAATAATCTTTCAAAGTTAAACGAGCAGGAGTATTATAAAATTCGTCGAATGTCTGCTGAGCAATTGAAAGACTATGTAAAAACATGGTCTTGGTCTACGTCCCAAATTTGAAAGGAATTCAAATGGAAGAACGCCCAATTGTTTTTGAAACAACTGAGGAAGAAATTGAATTTATGGGGCTAGGGGATCTTATTTTGTTCATTGCTAGTGCGGTTTCTTTTCTATCTCTTGAATCGCATTTAGCGCAGGATTTAAACGAAGAACAGAGAGAAATTTCTATTGAGAGAATGAAAAAGGCTGATCATCTTCTGACTTTGGCTAAAAAGCGGCTTGATGTTTGGAGCTAATTAGAAAAAATAAGCCCATGATTTAATCATGGGCTTATTTTTTGTTAAACGGTTAGTACGAGTATGCCGCGAGCGATGAAGTCATGTATTTGTCCTGTATTATGACTTCTGATCTGGTCTCCAGTAGGGTCAACCCAAACAACTACTGGAACATTTCCAGTCTGCGGGTGAGGAAAGTATCTATTTTGTCCGATATTCGTTGGTTGCCACAACATTACCCATCTGTTTGCTGTGGCATCCCAGCCCAGCACCGGCTTTTTATAAGCAATATACCCGTTGGCTACATCCATCGGTGTAATTGAGTAATAACTCATTAGAAAGCCGTCAGCATCCCTTGTGAGGCGGATAAATCCGTCGGCCCCAATTGAATAAGTGTAGCCTGCTGGGGCAGTTAGGGTTGCCATCAAAGTAGCACTTTTTGACCCAAAGTTTGGATTGGGCGTCATTCTTTGTGGGCCATGAACCTTATGCGTACGCTCGCCAAGGTCCTTAACAAAGACTGACCCCACAGTTAAACCTGAAAAATTGTCCGTCCCAGTGTTGTAGTAAAACGGCATGACTGTCTCCTGAAAGATACTCAATTCCTGGTTAACACTCAAATCTTGATATTAGTAAACTATTTCATCAAGTTTTTGTTTTTTTGTCTATAGTTCACTAATGCGTTTTGTTAATTAGATTTAAATTTAGATTGAAAGGACCTTCCATGAAACAGTACATCGTAAAGCAGAGTTTTCATTTTGGCGAACTTTCCTGCGATCTAGTTAAAGATTCTATTTTATTCTTCGATAAAGATGCAGGTAAGGTCAAATTTGGTAATGTTGAACAGAATGTGCGACCAAGTCCTCTTGTTGGTGCGATTAAAAGAGGTTGGCTTGTTGCTATGGAGGATCTTTCTGAATCAGCAGATTCTCGTATTGATTATGAAGGAGTAGAGGAATCTCGTCCAATTGAAGGAGTTAAGAAATCTGAAGCAAAAACGAAGAAAAAAGAATTTGAACAAATAGTTTATGAAGAAGATTCAAAAGCTGTTGATGAGTCTAAACAAAAGAAAACCAAAGATTCTAAAAAACCAAAGATTGGCTTTGAAGATCGAGAAGATGAAGATCATTCAATTCAGTTTGAACAACTGAAAAATATGTCTAATGTTGATGATGCTGATTTAATTAAAAGTTGGGATCTTAATCAGCATTGGGCAACACGCAAAAAAGAAATGCTAAAAATTAAAAATGTTAATACTCTTATGCGTCTTGCTGTTATAGATAAAACCTTAAAAAAGCATATTGACAAACACATATCCTCTCTCTCTCCAAAAGAAAAAAATCCTTCCGCAAAGAAAGAAACAAAACCTGAAGATATTTTAGGCCAAGATTTTGATACTTATGTTGATAAAAATTTAAAAGAGGGTAAAGTTGAGGTTTCAAAAATCCCACCAAATAAAAAGAAATAACATCAGTACATAATTAACTAATTTTGTATAATCAATTGGATTAGTTGGTAAATATCTGTGAAGACTAAAATTTATTTGCTAATCAAAAAACTTCACGAAAGAAGAAATCTCTTTGTTTAGGAAGGAAATGAGGAGGATGGCCCAGAAGGAATTTCCTGAGTTAGTTAAAAAGCAAAATAGGTCAGTGATTTTTTGCCAGTATAAACGGATTGACTAGATGACATCTTATAAAGCAATGCTCGATTGTCAAATTTCGGGCTCTGAAAGTTTATGTGAAGAACTTATAGCCGGAGTCAAAATTGGACAAACTTTTCATTGTCGGATGGATAATTTAAATTGTATTGAAGTTAAATTTGGAACATATAATCGCACTAATGTCGGACAGCTTGTTTTTACACTGCGGCAGCAAGGAAGTGCCTATGAAATTGTTCGTTTGGTTGAGCATTTAGCAAATATACGAGATAATCTTTACCATCCTTTTGAATTTCAACCTTTACAGAAATCGCGAGGTAGAGATTTTATTTTTGAAATTGAAGCTCCTGCTTCCTTTCAGAGCAACAATGTCGTTATTTGGAAGAGTTCAAGACTCTTTCAAGGTCAACGCTATTTAAATAATAAACCTGTACCTGGATTTGTTGTTTTTAGAAGTAAATGTCGAATACCAAAAATAGGACATCCTAGCAGATCCTCTTATACTTATCCGATTTTAAAAGGTTCAGCTATTAAGCAAGAATTTATTGGGGATTTTGGGGTTGTTGATGGTCTATCTTTAGATCTAGATAATTATGGTTCTATTGAGGGATCCTTATCTATAGATTTATCAGATGATCAAGGACATTCTCTTTTCAAAAATACGATATTTGCTAATCAAGTGACTAATGGCTTCCCATTAATTTTACCATTATCTCCGACTAAAGCCCAAAATAAAAAATTTATTCTTACGCTTTCCTCAGATAAGGGTGAATCAGGCAAAGCTATTGGTGTTCGTATACTTAGAGAGCATAATGGGGGAATCTTAAAGATAAATAAAGAAGTTATCGATGGTTCGATTTCTTTTAGTTTGAGAGGGGCTGCCCCACCAGCTCCAGCAAAAAGAGTTGTACCTCAAGTGCCTATTTTTACAGAGGTAGAACCTACAATTGTTTTTAATAAAAAGATTATTCATAAGCCTACTAAATTAGAACCAGTATTTTCAAAGAAAATCGTTGGTTTAGTTGATATTATAACTCTTAACTTTAATCGAGCAGATCTATTACAAAGGTGTTTTGAAGCAATTAGTAAGAATACGACTTATCCAGAATGGCGTTGGCATGTTTGTGATAATGGTTCAACTGATAATTCTGTAGATGTTTTACAACGTCTTGAAGACCCTCGAGTTACAATAACGCCTCGTGCAAATAATTTAGGTAGTTTTGGCGAATTAAACAACGCTATTTTTCGAGAGCATGCTTCTGGAGATTATGTTTTATTCTTAAATAATGATGTAATTCCAAAGAAGAATTGGCTTACTGAAATGGTTAACATTCTGCGGAATGATCCAGAGGTGGGAATTGTGGGAGGACGTTTATATTATCCGAATGGAACTCCGCAGCATCTTGGGGTTCTTTTTCAACACAATAGAATTCCAGTTAATCTTTCGCATTTTTTTATGTCTCCAAAATTGCGCAATTTTGCTGAAGTAGATCGTCAATTTCAAGCTATTACCGGGGCCTGTTTATTAATGCGCTCGGAGGATTTTAAAGAAATTGGTGGTTTTCCGGCAGGTTATGATTATGGTTATGAAGACATAGATCTTTGTCTCAGTGTTGCATATAGACTTAAAAAGAAATCTGTTGTAAGTTCTGGTACTGTGGCGATACACGAAGAAGCCGCAACTTCAAAGAAAATAAGACGCGGTGGACGATCTAAGGATGTTGAATACTTGCAGAAAAAATGGAATTATTCTCCAGATCAACATTTTTATTTATCAGATTTTAGACATAAAGTTTATTTAGGACCCAAAGTTACAAAGCCTACATTTACGATTGTAACTTGTGTTACTCGTCCTAAAATGTGGATGGATAATATTGTTCGTCCAAATCGAGAGCTATCTCAAAAATTAGAATTTTTACCTGTTTTTAATTTAGTCGAAAAATTGTCAATTGCTTCGGCCTATAATCGTTCCTTGCAACAAGCTAAATCAAAATATGTCATATTGTGTCATCAAGATTTACATTTTTATCCAGGTTGGTTTAAACAGCTTGAATCCAAAATAAAAGATCTCCCGTCTAATTGGGGGGTAATAGGAGTCGCTGGGTGGACGCAAGAGGGTAAGATAATGGGAGGTTTAAAAGTTCCAGAAGGGCGTTGGAGTAAAAATGAGGGAGAAGCACAGACAGTTGACGAGTGTTTTTTAGTTGTTCGTAAGGATTTAGGCTTAAAATTCGATGAACGTATTATAGAATCTCATCTCTATGGTGCCGATATTTGTCTTGAATCTTTATCTAGAGGGTTTAAAAATTATGCTATTCAATTGCCGGTTGAGCACCGTGAATCAGGAGCTCATCCAGAAAATTGGATAACGAGTTATTATCAATCTTTAAAACGATTTAAAAATAAATGGCTTCAAAAATTTCATGTAATCCGGACAACAACTTGTGTTTTAAGACAAGGTTGCGAAGATATTGTGGGTTTAAAACCGCCCCGAAAGGTTTGATTATGTCAAATTCTAGAGAAGATAAATTAGAACGTCGCGAACGTTTAAATGCCCTACGAGAATTCGTAATTGTTCCGAGCCGTTCAACAAGTCCTGTTAATAAAATAGATGACGGTATTTATTTTGGGCCAGAAACTAGGCTTGATTGGAATCGCATACACCAGGATAATGTCCGCTATCCGGTTAGATTTCCGGCTGAGTGGGACAATGCACAAAAATGGCGCCCAGATGATGGTTGGCCCCCTTCTTCATTTTATAATAATTTCTTTTATTTTATGGACACTCCAAAGTATAAAAATGCTGTAAGTAGAATTATTTTTCGTTATCTTAAGGCTCAAGGAGATGCAGGTTATTTTGGTCAAGGGGGTTTTGGTGACCTTGGTCGAAAGATCATTAGACCTGTAACTCCTACAGAAACTAAAACAAAAGACTACTTACGTTTTTGGGATTGGCAGAAGTGGTGGAGAACCGATAGATATCGAGACTTAACTCCGGATCAATCACGTAATGATCTTCAATTTGAGCTCCTGGAGTTCCATCGAGATTTAAAAGAGACCCCAGCGCTTTATCAAAAATGGGTAGAACATCGTCAGGTTAGGGAAGATAGACCTATAGAATCTCTACCATCTGGCCCACCCGTTAAGAAAGTTTATCAAAAAGTCCCGAGGGTAGCTTGGACAGCTAAAGAGCTTGTAGATCAGACAATAAGACGGAATAAGGTTCTAGCAAAAGATTGTACTGTTAAGTTTGTACGTTCAGATTTAAAGAAATTGGTTTGGACACTGCGCGTCATTTGTCCTCATGAAGGAAGTGATCCATCTGGACATCTAGTGCGAATAAAAATACTTCCAGAGTATAAAGGTGTATCACAGAAGCCTGAAGATATTTTGGGTAAAGATTTTTCAGATCTTCATATTGCAGTGAAATGTACTTGTCCGGCCTTCAAATTTTGGGGTCCTTCGCGCAGCTCTTGGACACGTGGTTACGGATATGGAGAACGGGAAGATGATGGTTCGCTTCCTAGGGTTAATGTTCGGCATAAACTCCCGTTAGATGGTCCAACAAATCGTGCCTTTTTGTGCAAACATTTAGTGGCTGCTTTAACTCAAGATTGGATGGAACGTGTTTTAACAGAAGAGTAGAAAGGAAACAAATGCCTATTTATGAATTTGTTTGTCGAAAATGCAATTTGCTTGAAGAACATTTTCATAAGATGTCTGAAGAAAAGCGAGAACATGATTGTCCAGAATGTGGGGAACCAATGCAACGCATTTTTTGTACAAATTTTAATATCAAAGATGGGCTCACTGGTCCTCCTCCGAGTAAAGTAAATAGAGAAAATAATTATCGCCAACGACGTTCAAAATTAATGGATAAAAAACAAAGAGAAAGCCACTCAACACCAAAATTAGTTCCTAATGTCGAAAACAAAGAAGGCAAACCTGAAATTTTTGACACCTGGAAGGAAGCTTCAAAATATGCTAAGTCTGAAGGTCGAAGTGAAAAATCATTTGAACAAATGATCGATAAAGAAAAAAAGAAATGACTTCTCCAAAAATTTCTTTAGTTTCTTATGGTAATAATCTTAGACGTTTACCTATTTTAAATGGCCTAGATAGAGCATTTAAAAAACTAGAAGTTAATTCTCAAGATTCACCTGATTATTGTATTACATTAGATTTGCCTACCTATTCAGAAAAATCACCAACATTAATTTATTATGATACTGAGGGGCTTTATGAGAATCTTTCAGAAGGTTCTCCAGATATTATATTTACTGTGGAAGAAAATGCTATTAAGTCTCTAGAACAATTTTATAACTGCCCAGTATTTCATTTACCTTTAGGCGTAGATCTTGAAGTTTATAAAGCTATAGAAGTATATCAAGACATCGACATAATTTTCTGTGGTACTTTATTTGATCCAAGGCCAGAAGTTCTTTCATGGCTCAAACCTTTGTCTGAAGAATTTAAAGTACAGGTAATTACACCGGCTTCATGGGCTTCCCGTTTAAAATCTTTTGGAAACATAGAAATAATTTCCAATAATGAGTGGGTTTCAGTAAAAGAAGTAGTTAATTTATATCTAAGAAGTAAGATTATCTTATGTATTAATAGATCTAAAATAAATAGAGACGGGACAGAAAATAAAACAATTGGCAGAGGTTTCAATGAAACAGCTTTAAGACGTTGTACTTTTATAGATAATACTCGAAATATTACACCATATTTTGTACCCGGAGAAGAAATTGTATTGTACCCAGTAAATGATGAAGGGGAGACTTTGCGTTCTCTTTTAAGATATTATTTATTAAATCCGAGTCAGAGAAAAAGTGTAGCAGAAAAAGGTTTCGAGCATACCTATAGAAATCACACCTGGGAAGAAAGAGCAAAACAGATCTTAGAAGTCATCAACTAGGTATGATTATTGGGGCTTCATACCAAACCATTAATCGTATGTCCTCTGTTCCTGATCCAGCGATAGTACCTGCTGCGACCCCTCCTCCAGATGTGGCATAAATTTTTAAATCATCTCCACCACCATCAGGAGAAGGATTAGGATTGAGTTTCCCAACGCGATTACCTACTGAGAGGTTAGATGTTTCACTATATTTATCTAAGTCGCCTGCGACTCCTAAACCTGCTTTTGTGCAACCCCCTGCCCCAGTTAGCGTTTTAAGAGTTTTCATTGAACCTTTGACAGCGTGGCAATTAGCGGGGATATTCCAACCGATATCATGTTCGGCAGCTGGAGTTGACGAAATACCAATTGCCATTTCTTTACGATAACGCGTGCCAGTAATCCAAATACTACCATTCCATGTGAGAACTTCGCCTGTTCTATTATCATACCAAACCATATGATTTTTAGGTGGGTTTAAAGGTTCTGGCTCATTGGCGTCTTCATCTGTAGAATAGTCAATTCGTCCACTAGAATCTCCCCAATGCATACCAACGCCAAAATTGAATTGCCCAGCGCCATTCGTCCAGCAATTAAAGAGTGTTTTTCCATATCCCCAGAAAGATGAGCTAGCACAATCTACAGCCAAGCTGAAATCATTTGCCGGTGACAATTTAAAAGTATTAATGTTGAATGCTCGGATGCTATTAGAACCACCCGAAAGATCAAATAGATGGCCTCCGTTTCCAACATAACTAGCAAAACGACAACTGAAAACTCTTAAATCAGCTCCATCAATCAAGGTAAAAATATCCGAAGCATTTAATTGGTTTAGATTGGCATTAAAGAGATGAATTGTTCCATTGCTTCCACCTCCATTTGCATCTAGATCTGTCCAATTTGTTGTCATATTAATATCGAACATCCGTATAAAAGAACCATCAGATCCATGTTCTCTAGTAAATGGTCCTGATAAAGCACAGTGGTTAAAGAAAGAATTCCATTTAGGAGCAAAATGAATAGAGCCTGTAAGAGTAACATTATCTAATTCAAAATTGTGCCTTACTGATTGTCCTGCAGCCGAAGATTGTATGATGTTACCAATAATTGTTGTGGTTGGGTCTTGATACCAACCTCCATCAGAAGCGTTGACAGCTTGTATCCGAGTATCTCTATTAACAACCGGGCTAAAACTTTCGTCAACTAAAGTATGAGTTTTACCAGGAGCTAGTAAAATAATGATTGGTTTATTAGATTCAAGTGTGGCGTCAGCTTCAGCAGATGCTTCATTAATCGTTGCATAAGCATTCGAATCATCTGGGTTCACGTACCAGGTAGGGCCTGAATAAGTAGCCCAAAGATATCCAGTCTTTTCTGAATCACTTGCTAAAGTTTCTGGACCAAACTTGAGCGCAGCATCTAACTGTGAAGACATAAATAAACCTCTCCTAATCGTTTGATTGTTGTTGGAATAAGAAGATTATTACATACATCTTATAATTTACTAATTTTCTATATCAAGTGATATTTAGATTTGAATGGAGATAGCGATGGTTCAACCAAAGAATGAACTTTATAAAACAGCTGACTTATACTTAAGTGCTTTTTTGAGAACAGCTGGTTGTTCTCAAGTAAAACATGTGAGAGAGACTGATCGAGTTTATTTTTATTTTGAAGACACAGGGACTATACCCAGATTAAAGGAAGATTATTATAATGGCAATGCTAAAGTTTCGGCTTTAGACTTTGTCCATTATATTCGCGCTCAGAAGTCAATCTTGCATTCATAAGCAAGATCTTTAAAGGAGACGAAAATGAATAATGTTGATCAAGCTAACTACAACTACAATATCTATCTTCCGACAGGTCAGAATTTAAATGATTACTGGCTTGCCAATATGAAAGGTAAGGGAGCCAATACTCAGGCTCAAGGTTTCCAAGATCTAGCAGTTTGGTTGGCACCCAGAATGAGCAGCTACGAGGCTATCACACCGGGTGACCAAGGCTTAGGCCAGATACAAAACTAGAAAGGAGACACCAATGAGTGTTGATGGTACACAGTCAGGCGAGAATTTTAATCTCTTAAGTGTTCTAAATTCTCTTGGGGAAGATCTTCAAGAATTTAGAACAGATGTAACGGGACGTGGGGCTAATACAAAGCAGAGTTTAGAGTGGGGCATTTTGCTGCCTAATTATCTGCCTCCTGAAATACATCCACGGAACCCTAATTAGTTTGGAGATGAATAATGCTCGATCTTAAAGAATTGGCAGAGCACCTTAATCGTTTATCTACTGATGAAAAGATTGAAGAGATTGAAGAAGCAGTAGAAGAACAAGAAAAAGAGGAAGTCCAAGATATACAAAAAGTTGCTGAAAAATTGGAAAAAGAAATAACGAAATCTCAAGATGCTCTTACTGTTTTAAAAGAACAATCCTCAGGTGAAGCCGCTCAGAAGGCCTTGTCTAAGATTGAGAAATCTTTAGTCAAGATGCAAGAACATGTTGTAGCGATTAAAGAAAATATTGTTGATGTAGAACAGATAGAAGAGATAGAGGAAAAAATAGAGGAAGTCGAAGAGGAATCTCCTCCAATAGAAGAACATCTGTCTCATGAACTAGAACAAATTACGGCAGAATTAGACGAGTTTTTAAAGTCTGCAGGTTATTGCCAACAATGTGGGGCAGGCCCATTACCTCCTGGTAATACTTTATGCCCTGAATGTTTAGAGGCTCGCGAAGAGGCTCAATCACAAGCTTTTTCAGACCCTAGAATGAGAAGCCGCAGAAGAGAATCCAGACCAGCCAGAGATTAGTTTTTGGAGAAAAAAATGGATCCGATTAAAGAGTTGAAAAAGATTGCTGCTGAGATAGAAGATCCTGAAGTGTCAATGACATTTTATGATGCTTCTTATTGGGCAGATTTAAAAGATTCTTTTGAGGAGTGGGCTGATAATTACGAGATGGGTACGACAGCTGACTACGTTGCTTTATGGCTAACTACTGATACTATTGGTCAAGGATATCTAAATAAATTGGTTCAGAAGAAAACGAAAAATAAATAAAATGAGAAGCCGCAGAAGAGAATCCAGACCTGCCAGAGATTAGTTTTTGGAGAAAAAAATGGACCCAGTCAAAGAGTTGAAAAAGATTGCTGCTGAGCTAGAATTTGGTGAATATGAACAGAAACTCGAATCTGCTCTCACGACACATGACAAAGAATTATTAGGTATTTTGAAAAAGTTACTTCCATATGAAAAAGATTTGATGCAAATACTTGAGAAACCTGGCGATCTTCCTGATCATCTTTATGATATTGAAACACAGTTAGGAACAAATATTAAAGATCTTTATAAGAAAGCTTTTGAAATGAGTTTTTCTGATTCTGAGGTACAGCACATAGAAGATATGGTTGCCAGTGGTGATATAAGTCAAGCAATTTCTTATGCTTATGTTGAGATGGAAGAGAAGCTAGGTTTAGTCTAGAAGAAAATCCAGGCCTGCCAGAGATTAGAGATGCCTATCACCTTTCAAAGAGGTCAAGTACTTGGGCCAAATGATCTTAATGTAACTCTAAGGAATGATATAGGCGAACCTACAAATGCTTATAATATTTATTATACTTTGTATGATATGACACAAGGAGCCGAAGTTTTAATTGGGCCGTTCCAAAGAATACCTTCACATACTAATGTTGGTTTTTATTATGCTCCCTATCAGGTACCGTTTGATGCAGCAGTAGGTCTCTATAGAATTCGTTGGCATTTCTGGGAGTCTGCTTCTAGTGCCGAGATGGAAGCAGTTGAGGATTTTAGTGTAGCCTCTGGAGGTTTGAGCCCTTATTTATATACGCAGCGAGTGACTGATTTAATTCAGCGTCTCCGTATTTTGTTACGTGACAATAATCCGGATCGTAATTATCGTTTTGCTCCTCCCAGTTCAGAGGATGAGATTCAAAATTTAACTCGAACTTTTGGATATATTTGGGAAGATTATGAGCTATCTGAATATTTACAAATGGCTTTGGATCGGGTGAATATGTATCCGCCTGAGACTGATTGGTCTTTAGATAACATGCTGTTAAACATGCGTACGATGATTACTATAGGTGCTTCTACGTACGCGTTTATGGCTCGGGCAGCCAATTGGGTTCTCGACGAGTTCTCAGTTGCAGCAGATTCTGAATTGGATCTAATGTTGGAAGACGGTGAAGAAATTCGGATAACTATTGGAGATCTTTGGGAAATAGTTACTAGTCCTGCGGAACATAAAATTAAATTAAGTTTTGAGGCAAATAAATTATGTGTCAAATCTTCATCTCTAGACGGTAAAGTTACATATGAGAGTATAAGTGACGTTCTGCGACATAAAGTCCCTTATAAACGGACTTTTACATGTATAACAGAGAAAGGTAGAAAAATCACCACAACAGAGGATCATAGTTTATTTGCCTTAGAAGATGATTTTTTAAGAGAGATACAGCCCAGAAATTTAGATATTGATGATAAAATTGTAGTGATCGAGAATGATAAAATTGTTGCTGAGGAGTTGAGGAGTATAATTGAATCTGAACCACATGAGTTTATGTTTGATTTATCTGTTCCTGGAAATGAAAATTTTATGTTATCCAATGGAATTTTAGCTCATAACTCGTACAGTATCAGTGCAATATCATTGGATATAGACAAGAGTGCAAAGTATGAGAGCTTGAAGAATAATGCCGAAGGGATGTTTGACAAGATGGTCGAGCAGTACAAGAAGTCCATTCATATAATGAAGGGTTTAAATATGCCCAGGTACGGAATAGGCTTGAGTGTTCATCTTGGTCCATTCAATAAATCTGGCGTTGTCTCGCCTCGCAACTATGCCTCATTTAACGTGAGAGGTTACTAGAGTATAAAAAATTTTTTGAGAATACTTTCAGAAATCCCTTGATCTATATCTCCCCTATAGAGTATAATATAAACATGCAAAAACCCAATAAAATCAAAAAAATACCAGTATTCACAACACTCGACCCAACTATACTCAAATTTCTCAATGCCTATGCAAAACTCAATAGGATACCCAAAAATGCGATTTTAGAGCATTTAATTCTAAAACTTATGAGAGGGGAGGTTTCACTTTCCTTATGCCAGCCCGAAGTCAAGGCCAATCAACAAATAGAAATCAATCAACAAATAGAAACTTCCTAACAAAACAAGGTCCTTATACCTGCCCATCCTGCGAAAAGGTCTACCCAAATAGGAAATCTCTTTTTGCTCACTTTAGAACCTCCAAATGTAAGTCTAAAATTCCCAAAGAATATTTCACTGAAGACCATGATTATTTCTTTAAAGAAGGTCTTTATTATCCCGATGCAATAGAAGGTAAAGACTACATTATTTGTGAATTATGTAAGAGAAACAAAGAAAAGCTTCACAGATTTAAGTCGAAACGAAGTTTAAGTTCACATAAACAGCATTGCGTTTATCACAAACAAAAGAAAACCCAAGAAGAGAAAGAAAAACCCTATCCCTGTCCTGCTTGTAATAAAAGATTTAATAGTAGAAAAGGTTTTGCAAAACATATTAATGTTTCTGAATGTAAATCTAAAGTGCCAAAACTCTATTTTGAAGAAGACTTTGATTACATCTTTAAACAAGGTCTATATGCTTCTACGGCCATAGAAAACAAAGATTATGTAGTGTGTCAGGTTTGTAGAGAACAAAACAAACTCTCTAATCGTTATACATTATTATCTTTTCATCTGACAGTACATGGTTTAAATAAAGAACAATATCAAACTGCTTATCCGGATGCACCTATTATTTGTGAAAATTTAGTTAAAACACGAATTGAAAATACAACACAATCTTGGAGAGATAGAGGAGTAGAAAAACCCATACCTAAGGAACCTCGTTACGACCCTAGAGGTCCTTATATTTGCCCTGTTTGTGAAGAAGAGTTCCCTAATTTGAATTATTTGGGTTGGCATTTAATTAGACAAGATTCGGAATGCAGTAGAAAAATTGATCCGCTATATTCTCAATCTTCTACTGGTAGAGACTACGTTTTGAAATTAGGTCTCTACCATCCAGAAGCTAAAGAAAATGAAGATTATGTTATTTGCAAACTTTGTGAGGTATTAGGTAATCCTTTGAGACGATATGAAGATCTCGTTTCCCATTTAAAAAGATTTCATTCTATTTCTGTTGAAGATTACAGGTTAGTTTATCCAGATTGTCCAATTCGTTCTCAACCCAAACCTAAGAATACAGATTTAAAAATAGAAGATCTTAAAGAAAAGGGCATTCTATATTTTGAGTGTCCTTGTGGCTCAATTATTACTGAAAAGCCAGATAAGAATTTTATTGGAGTTATGGCAAATCATCTTTCACGTTGTAGATATATTAAAAGAGGAGAACTTGATCGAATTTTAGGCCGCTATCTTTACTCATCGAATATGGTAGAAGGTAAAGATTATGTTGTATGCCCTCTTTGTAAGGCTGAAAATAAACCAAACAGACATAGAAAGCTAGATCTTCATCTTTCAAAACATAATCTCACAGTTGACGAATTTATGAGTAGGTTTCCAGAGTATCAATTAGAATGCTCAGAAGTTTTAGAGGAGCGTAAGAAAACAAATTTAGAGACATTAGGGGTCGATAACCCTTTTAAGGATCCTAATTTTATTGAAGAGAATAAGCAAAAATTTAAGGATCCTAATTTTGTTCAACAAAGACAACAAAAAGCAAAAGAGACTTGTTTTTTAAAATATGGCGTAGAGAATCCTTTTCAGTTGTATAATCGAGTTTCCGGCTTATACCCTATAAAGACAAGATGTGAATGTCTTTTTGATGACTTGACTCCCGAACATATCACCTATGTTGGAGGTGGTAGTTTTTGGAGAAGGGAATCTGGAACCCGCAGATCACATTGTCCAGATTTTATTGTTCAACCTATAAAACTTTCAAAAAAGGTGATTGAGACTTTTGGTGTACATCCCCACTCAACACGTCCTGGAATAGATAGACCGAAAGCAGAAAGAGATCATATACTTATCTATAAAAAGCTTGGTTTAGAATGTTTAGTTATTTGGGAAGATTTCTTATTTGAGAATTCTGAGGAAGCTTTGCGTTTGACTAAGGAATTCTGTGGTGAGTTTTGGGTCCTTAATTCAGAACATAAACATTTAGTCCGAGATTATAGAAAGAAAAAGACTATAACCACGAAACAACTATTTAATTTACCAAAAGAAACAATAGAAGAGATCATGAAAGATGGCCCTTCAGATTTATGTTTAGATGATGAAGAGCCTTTTCTCGAGTAAACAATTACAAACCTCTCTTGTAAAATAACAAACTTGAAAGGTTAATACATGAAAGTCTACATCGTTTTAATTAATGATCGCCATACAGATATCGAGGTTGAAGCTTTTAGTTCAGATGAAAAAGCCATTGATTACGCCAGGAAAACTGCCAAGGAATACTGCGGCTCTCCAGAGATCTACGAAGAGAGTCAGATCTCCGATTGGCTCTTCTATGCTAGGTATTCTAGTGAAGAAGATTACGTCCGGGTAGTTGAAAGAGAGATCGATATCAAGTGAAGAGGCGAATTTATGTGGTCACGTCTACAAAGAGCATGGAGAGCATTCTGGCGTCAAGATAAATCAGATCATGATAAAGTCTGGGCCTCGATTGAGTATAATCGAAGAACTGAAGATGAGCAAAACTATTGGCGGGGCGTTTGGGCACATAAGGATGGGATTTCAAGAGACGAGAGTTACATGCTCTACCTGGAACCCCAGGATCACATACTAAGATTATGTTGGGAGAAGGGTTGGGATGAATCTGAGATGGCGTTAAAATCTTTAGGAGATAAATAATGGCCGACGAAACACTAAGAGAGGTTTGCCGTATTGTCAGGTATCTTAGTGAGACCTATGAAGAGACGTTACTTAACAAAAGCGAAGATGCCCCAGCATTTGCTTTTATGTGCGCGCCATTGGCTTGTTATTATCAGATTATGTTAGGACATGAAGTCATTTGGGATTCAGAAAATGATGAGACTTATAGTGATTTAGATGAATTTGTGATCCTTGAGAAGTGCCAAGAACGCTTGCGAGATTTAGCAGATACCTTTTCTATTTTTGATGAGATTGGTCAAGGATAGTTGTGTATGAATATGCTCCGTTTGTCATCCTGTTAAGCCACAAGATCTCTCAAAGGAGCAATTATGAATAATCTAGCTGTTTATTGTCCCGCCTGTGGGACATGGCAGGATGCTAAGGGAGAAATTAAGAGTCGAGAGTATGTTCAGGGAACCTTTCGATGGGTCTGCCCAGGATGTGGTACAGCTTTCGACATCAAGATTGAGTTTCATGAAGTGGAATAATTCGGGTCAGCAAGTGTGAAACCAGGATTTTAGATAGATTCGAAAGTTTAATTCAGGAGTAAAGATGACTACTGATAATGTCACAGCAAAGCCAATACCAAGCCTTAAGGTAGCCAACCACATTCCTGTCTATGAAGGTGGCGGTTATTGGGATGCATTTCTTGGATGTTCAGTACATTGGGTGCACCAAATTTGGCCACCAGAGGATTCTAATCAAAATTGAAAGAAGTTTGAGATGAAGGAAGTTAAAACCTATGAATGCCCTTGTTGTCATGGAGAAGGGACAATTATTGGTGATTGGGACGCATATAATCAAATGGCCCCGGCGGGTTTTAGCAAGAGACTACAAAAGATTAATGAGAGGTTGGCTGAGCGCGCATTTGTAAAATGTGGTAGGTGCTATGGACGAGGAGTTGTGTATGACTATGTTGAAGGACGGTGTCCTCATGAACGTCCAATAAACAAAGGATAAAACAATGACCATCATCATAACGGGACCAGGTGAAAACATCACAGAATATTATGGCGAATTTGTTATTTGTTCTCTTTGTAGCGGAACTGGCGTACTCCGTCTCCCCTGCCCAGATTGCAATGGAACAGGTATAGAAACATATGATGAAGAGGACCCAAAATGACCTATGCTGATTATGAGGACCCAAGGCTAACCATCTCCGCTCGGTTTAATAGAGCGAGATGCCCTAAGTGCAGAGATCGAGTATTTTGTCCGGGAGGGGATTGGCAGAAGTTCACAAACGGTTCAAAGGCTCCAATAGGCGATCCGGTTGTTATGTGCAGAGACATGGGCCATTGGCTCGGACAATTAAGCGATTGTATTTTTCAAGAAGGAGATTAGAATGGAAGATCAAGCTCGTCTCTTTTTGTTTAACTTAACCTGGGATATTTTGACAAGAGAACAAAAAATCCAGTTGCACAAGAAATTTAATACAGAAAGAGATCATTCAAAAGTATGCAAAATAGCAGATGACATTCTTAGGAAAAGAGAATTTTTAGATAAGGTTTTTGAAAATGTTGTAGTGGGGATTAGATATGAATTTCGGGATTAAAGTTAGAGTAGTTCTTAAGGATCCAGAACTTCCTGAAACTATAATTAGAAATGTCACAGAAATTCATTATGGTTATGATTCGCCTTTACCAAATCGTATTGCTTTCGAATCAGATATCCACCATACCGGATGTACTTATGATTTTGATGAGATCAAGGAATTTGAAACCTCTCTTGAAGAAGAAAAGGCTAAAGAATTTTAGTGAAGCAATTAGGGCAAGTCAACTACCTTGGGTACGAGACCCAAGGTATTTTGTGTTGAGTTCATAAAGCAATAATGAATAGGAAGGTGAAATATGAAATACAGTAGAAGTTATCGTTGGTTTTTGAAGGTATTTAGTTGGCTTTTTCAAAAGAGAATAGACAAGTATGTTGCGTGGCGAAATTATGAGATTGGATTTTCCGGATTCGGAACATCGTCGTTTGATGAAAAGCCAGAATTTGAAAAGCCATGGCTACCAGCATGGATGAAGAAAGAGATAAACAAAGAAATGAACAGTTGGCAACAAGCCAAAAAAGATGCATTTAAGTATGCATACAAGGAAGCATTGGGCGAAGACTTGCCGACTTAAAAACCAATAATGCAGTTTGGTAGAACTTCAAGATTCGGAGGACAGATGAAAGACGTTGAATGTCCGTACTGTGGTGAGGGGCAGGACATCTGCCACGACGACGGGTACGGCTACGAGGAAGACCAAATATATGAGCAGGAGTGTGGGAAATGCGGCAAGGTCTTTGCCTTCGATACGAGCATCTCTTTCTATCACGAGACATGATGCGTGGAGGGAAGGACAACTGATTGTCTGTACTAGCAAATGAGAGAAAGTGCTATGATTAGTAGGGAGCATGCTAAATGTAAGCGATGTGGAAGGTTGGCAAAAAAGGGACGAGAGTATTGCCTTGCATGTGAACTGCGTTTAGGTTTCAACCTTCCCCGCTATAAAACACTGAAGAAGTAACTGATAGAAATTTTGGAAAACCATAGATAATTTCTTTAAGGTTTTGTTTAAACTGTAAAATAGCATTTAAGGAATAACTATGCAAGATATTGATTATGACAAATATGATTGGCCTCAATTTGGGCCTGATATTCGCCAAGAGAATTTTTGTAAACTCTCCGCTAAACTACGAGAAGATACAAATCAAAATCTTAAAACAATAAATATATCTCAAGGTTATCCAGCATCTTCTGTTGATCTAGGTTGGTTGCAAGACCGTATTTTAGAAGTTTGCAAAACCCTATCTGAACAGGATCTCACCTTTAATCTTTGTTCTAAGATTATTAACAATGTTTTAAAACGGGCAGTACAACGTTTAAAAACGGTTTCACTTAGACAACTTTGTGAGCATGCTATTAATATTAATTTTGATACAATGGATGACTCTGGAAATTATGATTATGATTTTACTTTAATACTCCCATTTTCATTAAATCAATTAGAAAAAGAAAATAATATTTCAGTTTCTAATGATTTTGAAATCGATTCTTTTGTTTTTGACTATCTTAAAGATATTGTTTTTCAGGAAGGGGATTATATACTTGCTGATGTATCCCGTATTTATGAATCTGATGGTGTTATTTTATATCAAGTCGATACACTCCATCAGAATTTTTGTGAACGCTGTCAAAAAGAAGAGAGCACTCTACATAGTTATATCGCTTGGCGAATGACTTCTTGGAAAGATCCAGGTAGAGTTCATCTGTGTGGTAATACAGTAGTGGGTGTTCGTGATTTATTGCTAAGAACATTACTTGGTTGGAAAAACGCGATACCTCCAGATGCTATAACTCCTCCCTGGAGCGACATACCTCGTGATATTGATTCTATGATGAGTAATAATGAGCTTCTTGAAGAAGTTATACAGTATCTTAGAGAGAGATCCTTTGATACACATGCAGCATTACTTGAACAAATGCAATTATTTATAAATTTTGGTTCAGAGGATTTTTCAGTTCCAGAAGAAGATGATGAAGAAGCCTAGAAAACAAATTAAAACAGCTTGGGATTATCATGAGATAGTTAACTATGTACAACAAAAACATAATGTAGACCTAAGAGACTTTGCTGGCAAGTTTCATGGTATACATAGTTTCGATGCCTGGTGTGATTCTAAAGGTTATGGAAAGATAGATCCAGAAGGCAAAACACGAGGTAGTTCACAGGTTTGGTGTGCTGAGCACAAAGTAGATATTGAGAGGGGGCATTGGTATGAACCACCCTATCAAGATTTTTGGCATTGGTTGCTAGATGTTTGTGAGATTCGTAATGGGTGTTATTTTTATCTTCCTATTAGTTATTTTAAAGTGAAAAAGCCTTTAGAAAATCAAAAATGGATTGTAAAAATTTTAAAGATGTTTGAAGAATTCAAAGATGAAGATGGTAAGGTTTTTTGTTGGGTTTCATGGTGAGAAACTACAGAGTACAACCTTGCTGTAGAGACTGTAAGTTTGTTTTTAACTGCTATGATTATCTCGACAAATACTATTGCACACTGAATGCTCCAGAAAGGCCTTTATGCGGAAGTGTTTGGTTGAAGGAAGAATTTTTGTACAATAATAAGATAAGGGAACGTAGAACCAATGAAGAAGCTGTTTTGTTGGAATCCCAATGGATTGAATGGGCAAAAAGGAGAGAGGTAGACCCTTGTGGGACCTGTGATTGTTGGGAACCCAAATTAACAAAATGAATCATGATTTAAAACAATACCTCAAAAATAGATGTGCCACATGTATTTTTTGGCAAGGTAACCGAGAGGCTGTGTTTAACCAAATAACTGATCTTGAATCATTTAAAGACCGAGATTCTCTACTGAAACGTTACTTTACTTTAGAAGGAACATGGTGCCCAGATGGTATTTGTGAAAAGCTTCAAAGAGAAATTCAGCTTCAAAGTTCCGATGGTACATCGCCTTTGGTTGATGCAGTTTTTGGTTGTATTTTGTATAAATCTATAGAGAGTTGAGGAGTTTTAGATGCCTACAGATAAACTCTACAAGGTGACTTGTCAAGGCATGACTACACAAATAACAGGACCGGCTCATGGTGTTGCTTTTGTGGTTGCTCCAGATCCAGGGCAGGCCTATGAAAAAGTGCGTAAATGGTTGGACCAAAAAGATTTAGGTTTTAACAAGGAACGAGAACTTGCTTCTATTGAATTAATAGCAGAGGAGGCTGATTATCCAGATTGTGGTTATCGTCTTTATCTCTGAGGAGGGATAATGGGTCTTGAAAAACGAATACTTGAAGTTTTGAAACATTCCCCAGGTATTGACCCATCAGACCTTAGCTTGAAACTTAATGAGGAGTTAGATGTTGTATCTGAAGCCTGCATTCGGTTGATTGAGAAGAGCATTATTTCAGAAGATTTCGCTGAGATCAAATCTCCCATTTGTTCTATATGTGGAAAACCAGCTCCTGGGGCCTCACCGCACATAATTTTGAGACCTGGTTCCAAAAAAATTCAATTTTATTGCGAGAATTGTCGCCCTGATTTTAGAAAGGCTATTAAAATGGACAAAGAGAATCAAAGCATACTTAGCAAAACATTTGGTGAGAGTCAGATGCTTGTGAGAATGGCAAATGGTGAAATTTTGCCATTAGTTCGGCATCTTAAATTTAAAGGAATACCAATTAAAGGTTTTGGTATTAAAGTTTTTGTTGAGGTAGAAAATTCAGAACCCTATGAAATATCTTTAAAATTTGATGAGTCAAATTTTGATTATGTCGCTACTAAATCAAAATGAGTAGTAGAGGTATTCATGTTTGACGTCAGATCTGAGATTGAGGAAATACAGGAGATAATCAGCTATTTAAAATTAGATCTACCTCCTTATCTAAAAGAAGATGGCCCTAAGGAATTGAGTTTGGCTTCCTGGGTCAGCTCAATTCTTGTCTATTTATCAAACAAATTTAAGACTACTGTAGAAGAAGCTTATCGAGCAGGGGCCAGAGATTGGACAGATCGATGTTTCAGTGGGGATGAAGAAGCAGTAACTAAATCATATCAGCGCTTTAAATTAATGGGTTATTCTAGAAATCGTGCCGAAATTCTTAGAGAGCAGATGATCCGTGAGCAAAGACAAAAAGAAGAATCTTGAAGTGAAACGTCCTGATCTAGAAGAAATTCAGAAACAACTAGATTCCTTTCCATTTAAAGATTGGGATTCTAGTGTAGTTGGTGATTTAATCCGCTATATCTGCTATCTTGAAGGAGTTAAAAACTTCATTCGCAATGCTACCTGGATGAATGCAGAATTCGATTATGAGATAGAGGAATCTAAAAATGAAAAATAACCGAATTCCTAATGATCATCTATTATTTTTAGAAATAACCGAATCTTTAAACATTTTAGAACTCATGCAACAAGCATCAGAGAGAATTGCAGAAAGAGTCACGGATAAAATAAGCATTTTGTTTTCAATGTTTTATGTTTTGGTACAACACCTCGATAGATTGATAGGACTAAGTACCCCATTATGTCAAATTAAAAGAGGAATTTTAGCAGCAGCTTGTACGCCTCTTTGTCTTTTAGCAGGGACTCCTGCTCCTCATGAAAGCAGATCGGAGTTTGTTGATGCTTAAACGTGAAGTAGAATATGAACGCTGTTCTAAATGTGATTCTTTGCTTTCAAAGAAATCAGTAACACATTTTGAATGTGATTTTTGTGGGAAAAAAGCTGAATGGGAATCTGGATCAGAAGGTTTTCATACTGAAATGCGTGCCTTTATTAGGCCTTCACTTGAGAAAGACAATGATTCCAGTTGTGACGAATTTTGTTTTTGCTCTTGGCTTTGTTTATGGAAAAAATTAGAAGTTTTGAGTAAAAGTAGCCGCTATCATTTTTTTAGTTTTGAACTTGTGACTGTAGAAAATCTTCCTAAGTTTTTAGAAGATTTAAGTAGTTTTAGGAAGAATAAAGATAGTGCCCATGACTAAACAAAAACATTGGGAATCTCTTGAAAAAGCTATAAATCGAGCACTAGAAAGTCTTCGCAATAAAACACCAGAAGATCTCATCCAAGAACAAAAACTGATAGTCATCGAATTTTCTCTGATCAAATTGTAAACATAATCTACTTTTAAAATGTACTATGAAAAACAATTGAAAGGCATTTTAAATGGCAATTGCAAGATGGGCAGGTAGAACTAGAAAATATGTTGAAACTTCAGTACATCTTAAAGAGAAAGAGGTTCTTTCGACTATTTCAAATTATACAGATATGTACATGAAACAGAAAATGGATCTAGGTTCTACGATTAAAGCAATTCAATTATCTCTTAATTTATATTTTGATGAACGCATAAATTTTCGAACTCTCATCAATTCTATGTTGTCTAAAGTCAAAGAAGATTCAGAACATCAAGAAGATATCATAGAGAACTTTTTGGTTGGGTGTCAAACAAAGTAACATAAAATTAGGAGATGTGTTCCTACCACACATCTCCTAACCTATGTGAAAGTTCATTCCATCTTCAAGAATGAACTTTATACTCATTCTAATAATTAGTAAATTATAATCTATAATTTACTAATAATCTTCTTATCTCAATAACAATTAAACCATTAGAAGTCAAACACTCATGAGTGACTACTTAGAAACAGCACTTAGATTTGGTCCAGAAACCTTAGCTAGAGACACACAAAGAACCAATTACCTAATAGCAACTTATTCAGGCCCAACTTGGTATGTAAACCCAGATGACTCTGATGCCTATTCAACAATCAATGAAGCTTCTGCTGCAGCAGACGCTGAATTAGCTGCAGGTGAGCCTATAATTATTAATCTTGCCCCAGGTAAAACCCACACATTGACAGGAGGTAGTTTTAGTCCAGTTGTGAGTAGAGATACTTATATTATAGTGAATATACCTCGAGACGGAGGAGTATATTTGCAAAATAACACTGAAGTTGTGGGGAATATTACTTTAGCTAGTGCTAGTGCTGAGATAGTTAGAAGACATCTTGGATTTTGTAACATTTATTTGAATGGCAGCTTTTCTGGGCAATCAAAATGGAATATCTATATGGAAAATTCGATCATGGGCGGAGCAATTACCAGAACACATGGTGCAGACGGATGTTTCTTATACCAATCAAATGTTGCTCATAATTCATCCTTTACTGATTTAGATGCTAACTCATCTGGTGGGGACGGTTATTGGTATGCTTTTAATTGCTCCTACGGTTTTAGTAACCCAGCAAATACTATTACATTTGTCAATGGGTCTCGCATACGCATGTTTAATTGCTATTTTTCTGGTTATCCTTCTGCTGCAATAAATCTATTTGATTTTGGTGGCGGAACTAATTATGTCGATTTTTTTAATCATAATATTTTTAATATTCAACCCCATTCTGGTGGAGTCACAATAGTCTCGAATGCGGGTGGAGGCTCAATGACAGCTTATGGAAGAACTGAATTTAGGTTTATGGGCAATAATGATGTTTCTGTAGATTTTGGGGCCGGCATTTCGAGTGCTGATAATCCTGGATATTTTTTTATGTCTACTGATGAAGATAATTCTCGTGCATTTCCATTAAATCCTCCAGAAGGCCTTATTTGGGCTGATGGAAGAACTGGAGAATTTCTTTGTTATGATTCTGGTGATTGGTGCGTTGGCGACCTCAAACGAAAGGAAATTTGGTTAGGGATAGGAGGAGCAGCAGCTGATCATGATCTTGGTTGGAATGTCCCTACTGGAGCGGCTGTTATTAAAACAGCAATTTGTCTTAGAAAATCTTTAACTGGAGCTGCTGGTGCCACGAAAGCTGGTTTGGGTACAAAAGCAGCAGGAGATCCTGATAAATACTTGCTAACTGGTTCTTTAAGTGCAAATGCAAGAATACAGGGAATTCATGGTACTTGGAATGATGGGACTGGAGATGATTTAGCCATTACAGGGTGTGATAATGCTGGAAATGCCTCTGGGACTTTGGCAGGTTCAGGCAGCGAGGATGCTCAAATTATAGTTTGGTACAGACAAGCAGATCAATTACCTCTTTAAATTTTAAAACATCTTCACATATAATTCACTAATACATTTTAACTATGATGCGTGATTTTTTCAATGAAGACGAAGTTGCTCTCCTAGAAGAAATTTGTAAGAATAATCTAAACACAAAACCTACATCCTTAGATCAAGAACAACAAATCTTTAATTCAGGCGTCAAGTCAGCCACTGAAGACTTAATTTTAATTCGTAATGTTTCGAGTTTAATTGAGTTGCTCATAAAAAATAAACTTGAAATTGAAGATCTATCCTCAGATGAATATGTTTATGACGAAGAAGAACAAAAAAGCAAACTTGTATTTTTAAGTGGCAAATCCCATTGTATTTCTTTTGTTCTGAATCATTTAATTGTATTTAGATGGCTAAAAGGTACTCTTGATCTTGATGGTTTTTTCTTTTTGCCTAAAGAATCTATTTTATCAGTTGCTATATGGAGAAATAGATCTTTGGGGCAATTTAGAAACCTCAAATTTAATCATGATATTATGTTTGAACGTCACGTTTAAAACAGTTTTTTAGGTTCTTGTATATTAAACATATAGTTTTGTTAAATCTTTAGGAGAGACGAAATGAGGAAAATTTTTATCGGTTTGATTCTGCTTGTTAGTTTTGGCTGTAAGCACCCAGCTGACTATATTGCGGCTACTGATAAAGCTTATGAGATTGGACCAAAGGCTGATAAAAATGTGGAAACAGTTTGTTTAAATTATTATAATCATGTTTCCAAAAATACAGCGGAATTTGTAGCATCTGGTAAAATGACAGAAGAAACTCGTCAAGAGATTTTGACCAAGGTTAAAGATCAAGTAGTCGAAACAAGAAAACAAGTTTTATTTCTGGTTACCTATCTTAAATTGGCCCATCAAGATGCACATTCAAGTACACTTGAAATTAAGAATTTTACAGATGTTATAAAGGCTTCAAATGAAACAATTCCAGAGGTCAAGAAGCTTATTAGTCAATTTAAGTGAGGTTCCTCTGCTTGGTCCACAGCCAAGCCTCCTTTCCCTGGAGTGGGTGCTAGGGCACCCACTCTTAACAAATAACTGTTAACCAGTTGAGATAGAAGGAGAAGATAATGTCAGAAGAACAAAACAAACCAGAAGAAAATAAACCGTCTGAAAAGATGACAGTAGATGATTATTTTAAGCAGTATAATATTGATGTCAATGTAGAAAGAACTGATCTTACAGATGAAATGGCTGCTGATATTTTATTGAAAGCCGCTGAGGCCCTCAATTCTCAAAAAGATAAGATTGAAGTCGTTGAATCTTTAAAAGACGGAGCTTTTAAAGTGTTAGAAATTTTGAAGTTGGCTGGTACTGTCGCCGCTATTTTAGCATAGGAGGTTTCAGATGCTACTTTTAGATACTGGTTCTTCAATGGAAACAGTTCAGTTGGTTGCAGTCATTATTTCAGGTATTGTGATCCCTGTATTAGGTTTTGCTTTAGCAATCGCTGTTCGGCATGGTTGGGTAAATAAGAAAACAGCAGACACCCTCAAAGAAGATTTAGAAAATGTTAAAGATATTGCTGGGGCAGCAACTAAAGCAATTGAGGGACAGAAAACAAAGAATCCAGAGGTAGCCAAAAATCTTACCACAGATGTTGTGTCAGAAGTTAAAGATAAGGGAAAATTAGACGACTTTTTAAAAGAATTAGATCTAAATAAGTAGGCATACACGGCAACTCTCAAATAAATAAGGCTGGGTAAGACCTGGTCTTATTTTTTGTGAATACACTTCCCTAATCTATAATCCACTAATACCTCTATTAATTGGCCTTTATAGGTTTCTCTAATGGCGATACTGAGAAAATTTTCAAAACTTAGAGGACAGGAACCTAATATATTTGTCTTACCTCCTTTGTCCTTTGATTTTTTTTATGTTGAAAATCCAGAGTTTAACTTAGAACAGGAAGAAATTATAGAACAAGAATCTATAGAACAAGAATCCACAAAACAAGAAGCAATAGAAAAAACTAATGCTCGGGTTGACAAGCGTTATAGTGATTATGTAAAAGGTTTGATTCTCAATCAACAGTTTTTGAATAAGAAGATTGAAGGAGATTCCAAAAATGGTAACTAAAGTTTCAGAAACTCAAAGAATGGCTCTAAATTTTTTGCTCAAAGCTTTAAAGACTCTGTCTTCTTTAAAAGTTAGTTCAGAACATTTTGCTTATTTTAAGAAGCTTTGTGATGATACTTTAAAAGCAATTGATAAATGGTTTATAGAACAGGTCAAAGAAAAAGGTATACCTGTAGAGACTCTTCCAGACGGCGAGGGATTTAGTATTACGGGTTTAGTTTCTGGAACTATTCGAAAATATGGCCTTAGAGGTATGGATGTAGAAGAAGTTCAGGCTGAAGTTTTGGCATCATTGCCTGATTGGCTTGATCGCTTTGATCCTGATCGGGGTAAATTACATAATATGATTATTACAAATACCAAGAGTCGTATCTTTGACTATAAAAAACGTTTACAAAAACAATATGAACGGACAGCTCCAATTATTACAGAAGAGAGTGAAGAAGGAGCCGGTATCCCAGCTGATTTACTTATAGATATCAGAGACACAGCTGAAACTGAATCGGAATATAATACACTAGTTAAGGATATTCGTAATTATCTATATGAAACTAAAGAACGATTCGGCAAAGTTTTTGATATGCTTCTTGAGGGTAAAACTGGGCAACAAATTCAAGAAGACCTCGGTATTAGTAGAGGTTATGTTTCACAAACGCTGAATAGCATGCGAGAGGAGATTGCCAATTTTGCTCGTAGTGTAAATAATCCAGAACTTGAAGCCGCTGCTGAATCTCTACGGGGTAAATATTTCGTTCGGTCTAGTGGTTAAAATTTCATGTCTATAACTTCCAAAACAAATAATTTATATCCGAATGGTCCTCGTAATGTTTTCTGTGTACATCCTTTTGTTGATGGTGCTTTAGACATTCGTTTTGATAATCCTGTTGATGATCCAGATAATGCTAATTTTGATATAACGGGTGTCAATGTTTATAAATCACCAAATAGTGAATTCGGGCCTTATAAACTTTTAACTGAAACTCCTATTGGAACTCTAACCTATAGAGATCGTGTGACGAATGAATTAATTGTTGATGAGGATGTAACGAATAATTTTATAAGCCGAGGAGATAATGAACGAAATGAATATATTTTTAAGACAATGCATCGACCAATAGTCAAGGATTCTCCACAATTATCATACGCTAGTGATACAAAGGATATTGTTGTAAAGATAGATAAGGGTGACGGAGAACTTGTTGAAACTCCGATTTATAGAGTTATCGGTTCAACAGGTGAGGTGTTTTTAATTACTTCAGGTTATTATGATCATGCAACAAGAAAAACTATAACTGCTCGTTTGCCTGATTTTAATAATTCAGCAAGCAGAGTCTTATGTACTTATCGTTATAATACAAATAGTGTTCCATTACGCATTGATAATCGAATTTTTTATAAAGTTACAACCATAGGCACACGTAAAGATACGGGAGAAATAGTTGAAACCCCACTTAATCAGGTAGAAGGTGAAACATTTCAACAAGTTGAACGTATTAATTGGATGTGGCGAGAAGCTATCCGTCGCAATAGATGGATATTACAACAAGGGGGAGAAAGGGTAAAAGTATTTATTAGAAAATGGATGGGAACTCGTTGTCCTGATTGGTCGGATACCCATAAGAGAAGTTATCATGATTGTCCTATTTGTTATGGGACAGGCTATGTAGGAGGTTATTCTGGGCCTTTTGATATAATTATCGCTTCTCCAGAGGCTCCCCGAAATAAAGAAATTGCAGAAACTGGTATGAGGCTTAATTTTTCCTTTTCTACTTGGACTGGCCCATCTCCTTTACTTTCTCAAAGAGATTTTATAATTCGAGCAAATGGCGAAAGATATGCAGTAGGAGCAATCACACCAGAAGGGGCTCATGGGGCGATTTTTCAACAACATTTTGAAGTGCAATATATTGACACAAGAGATGCCCGTTATAAGGTTCCAGTATATCCAGAAGCTACAATAGAGGGACCAATTCCAGAAGTCGATAATACTCGAGAACCTCCTGGTACAACAAGCGATAGTCCAGTTATAACTGATAAACCAGAAATTCCAGATAAGAGAGAAATAAAAGGCAGAACAATTACTTTTGAGAACATCGAATACTAAAATACTCTACTAATTAGTTGGTTTTTAAGTTATTTATAGGAGTCTATTAAATGGCTGATATTAGAAAGAAATTTAAATCAGTTTTTGAAGATGTAGCCCATCAACTTGAGGGTTTAGATCTTGAACCAATGCAAGATCTTCTACATGAAACTGTTAATAAATCTAAAGTAAATGACCAATCCAAAAGAGAAATGAATTCTATTATTGATTCAAAGAGATCGCCCTTTTCTCTGATGAAATATGTTTGGGATGCTTTACTGGCTTATAAAGATCCTGCTTTAAAAGTAGTCAGTGAAGATGAAACCAAATTAAGTTATGATCTTCGTCTAAAGGTTGCCGAAAAACTTGATCAAGTTGTTAAGATGCTCGAGGAAGCAAAAAGGCCTTCAAAAATTGCCGATGAAGAAGAGATTCTTTTAGAAGATATGCCTGTGTTTATTATCATTCAAGATATGCCAACTTTTGCTCCATTTGAACCTACTGAGATGCCAGATTTTAATATTCAAGACATGCCACAGTTTTTGGATTGAGGAGATTCTTAATGGCCACTATACAACAAGAGATGTTTATCCTTAATCCATATTATGGTCCGACTACATTGAAAATGGATGTGTATTTGGTTACAGATCAATCTTTCCCTTTTAGGGCAGTGACTTACAACGTCACAAATAAAGAAATCGAAGAAGCTTAAGATTTAGATTTGAAGGAGATTTAAATGGAAGTCCAAGTCAGGTGTAATGTAAAAGCACTCAATATTCCAGAATTAAAAAGAAAACTCACACAAAATGAAATAGCTGATTTTTCAAATGACGAGTATCTAAAATCTGCTTCTCTTAGAGATGCTATTCGTGATCGTTGGGTCACGGTTTTAAAGAAAGCAAAAACAGCCCCTCCTATACCTCCAGAAGAAAAGCAACCTAAAAAGCCAGAACCTAAAAAACGGGGAAGAAAACCTAAATCTTCATAATCCATTTCAATAATACACTTATACTCTCTAAATTAGTTATTCTTTGTGGTTTGAAAATGGATCAACAAATTAGTCGAATTCTTCAAAAATATGCTGACAAAATCTCTCATAGAGAATATCTAAATTTGTGCCAGGAGATTAAACGAATACTCGAAGAGATTATAGATGAAAAATATGCTTTTGAGATATTGATTAGAACTTGTAAGGTTTTAAGTGAACCAGATGATCTAATTGTTCCTTGGAAAGAAATTGATCATAAAGCCAGAAAAGATACACTTGATCTTTTAAAGAGTGCTAGAGAAGAGGCTTTAAAACTTCAAGAATCTGGTTTGTCTGATCTTCTTGAGTCTTATGGAAGTTATTCAAATCTTGCCCAGTTTTTTGATCCGATTATGGATCGGGAATATACTGATCTCTATACTTTGTCAGAATGGGGATTATAATGAAAAAAGCAGAACTCAAACATTTAATAGAAAATCTTACAGAGCATTCAAAAGAAGCCCAGGTTCGTCTCACAATTGATAACAATATTGCTTCAAAGATTCAAAGAAAACTCGAGCAAGTTTTGCCTGAGGAATATGAAGCGAAATGGGAAACTTTAGATAAGCAGGAAATCATACAGATGTTCGTTGATGAGATTTTTGAAGATATAATCGATTCTGATTTTTTCAATAGATCTCGTTTAGAAGATTTCCTGGAAGAAGCTTTAAAAGATGAAATTTAAACAAATAGATAAGCGAACTTGGCTTGTTAATGGGGAGATAACCAATTGTAGAACTTCAGTTAAGGATCAGCTAATACAAGATTATTTTAAGCGAAATCAAATTAGTCCTGAGAAGTGGACAACACTACCTCGCATTGAATTTGAAGTACATTATGCAACGATTAAAGCGCTTTGGAAACGTCTAGGATTATGAGTAAATATAGTTCAAACGAATGTGAGAAGAAAAGTAGTATTTTAGATTACCCTCAGCAAGGTTTGGATTTATCCATTTGGAATGAGCAAGGTCTTTTAAGAAAATCTGTCAAAGAGCAAATTCAAAGCAAGCTTTTCTCTTTTTTAATTGGACAAGGTTATGCTAATTTTGATGAGTGGCTTATAGACATGCTTGTTTTAGGTTCTCTCACCTCTTATCAGTATACAAGAAAAACCGATTTAGATATTCATGTTATAATTGATGTTTCTAAGTTTATTGATCTAGAAGAATCTACGCTTTCTGAAGATTTGGTTATACCTTTTATGAATGACCAGTGGCGTAGAATATTGAATACTCAAGAAAAAGAATTTGTTTTTAGAACTGAGCATCCAATTGAATTTTATTTTGAGTCAGAAGAGCAAGCTTTTAAACGAGTTGAAGATATCGGAAAACATGATGGTATTTACTCTATTTTTGGAAATCAGTGGTTAGCACCGCCCCGAATAGTCGAGATTGGTTTTGATCCAGAAAAGGCTTTTGCTGATGTTCTAAAAGATGCCGAAGAAATTGCTCAAAATTTTGATCTGCAGATTGGTTCTATATTTAGAGATCTTAAAGATATAGACTTACTATTAGAGGCAATAAAAACTCTTAGCCCTGAAAACAAAATTATATTTGCTGAAAAGATCAAACAAAAGCTTGAAGAAGTGGAAGATGAAATAGAAAAATTTGTTGAAGAGGGAGTTGAGATCAAAGAACAGCGTAGGGAAGATTATGAAATGGTTTCGCCACAAAATTTAATATTTAAATATTTAGCTCGGTATGGTTATCTTTATGTCTACCGTGAATTAAAGAAATTACTTGAAGATGACGCAAAAATAACTGAAGATGAAGTAGAGCAAGCAATACAGATTCTAAAAGAACGAATGAGTAGTTTACAATGACACAGCCTACTCCTGCTACAACTTCTCCGCCGACTCCGCCCAGTGAGACGGCTAAAATTAATATGAGTCGTCTCACTAAGGCTATTAAATTTCGTATTATAGATGAATTGAAAACAGTTTTTCGGGGACATCCGACCTATAAGGAGATCGAGCAGTTTATTCAAAATAAATATGCTTTTGATGAGCGTCCAAGTTTTGGTATTGTAGTCAACAATATAAGTGGCGATTTAATTAAGCTGGCAGCTGATAATTTTATAGGTACAGTTATTAGTCATGTATTTTTAGCTCGTGTCGCAAATTATAAGGGACGCTCAATAGAATGGATTCGTGAAGATGTTGAAAATATACAGGCTAAAGTTACAGAAGATGTCTCGGCACAAATGGATGGAACTGTACGGATTATTCAGGTTAGTAATACCCCAATTGTAGACCCAAGAACAGGAGAATATGCCACTAAGTCTTTATCTGTACGTGTTACAGTAAACGCTGTTCCTGTTCTTCCTGAAGAAATAAATCCAATTACTGGACGAATAACTTTAGAGATGGCTCCTGCTATTTCAGATGAAGTTAAAGTCATGTATTATTATAGAACTCTTGAACCTCAAGGTATCTATTATATTGAAGTTACAGGTAAGAATGAATTTGTAATTGATCCATTGTATGTGGTAGAAGATGAAATTCTGACTCTAGATTATGATGGATCTGAGACAACTTTCCAACTTGATCATTTCCCAGTATTGTCTGTGCCTATAGATCTTTGGCGTGATCAGCGAATTGAAATGATAGAGGGTACAGAATATACAGTAGATACAACTACTGGAATTTTAACTTTAATCAATCCGAGTATGCCTGAAGGCACAATTTTAACTGTGAGTTACAAATACCCAGGAGCTTCACGAGGCCCTTATCCATTAATACAGGATAGAAGTAATAACCAGGCAATAAAAGGTGTTGTTCTTGCTTTTGAGAGGGGTGTCGAAAAAGATGATAAACAAGCAGTTATTATTCGTAATAATCGAGAGCAAGTAGCTCAGGCTTTCGGAGGCAAATGGGACCTTTCTCTATCAATAAATGTTTATGCTCGAGACCCATTACAGAGAGAAGAATTAGCAGATGTTACACTTTCTGTTTTATGGGAAGGTTTAAAACCAAGGCTCGATCGTGAAGGTATTGTAGTCAAGGATATCTCACATGGAGGTGAATCTGAGGAAGTCTATAATGAAACCGAAGGTAGCATGTATTTTATGTCTTCTTTAACTCTATCTTTAGAGACTGATTGGGAATTACATAAGCCCCTACCTTTTGCCTTCAGAAGATTTGATTATGTTTTAGGAGGTGAAGAGAATGTTCGGGAGGTCGGAGGAGATGAAGTTTCGTCTCTTCAGCTAGAAGCAATATTACCAAATGAAGTTCCAGTCATGCGTGTGGGTTATAGAAATTTCGAGCGTTTGGTTTAAGGAGAAATTCATGCCACTTTACGAATTTAAATGTGCATCTTGTCAAGCTTTATTTGAACGGTTAGTTCCAGTGCATGTTAGTTCGCATGAGTGCCCAATTTGTGGAAAATCTTGTAATAGAGTAATTTCCCAAATTGCTCCTCCAATTGTGAAAGATAGTTCTCCCTATAGCTCTGATATAACCTACTCTCAAAAAGAGTTAGATAGACGAGTTGGTGAAACAGTCGATAAAAAGATCCGACCTATTTTTGAACAAAGACAAAAAGAAAAAGAAAAATATCGGGAGTCAACTAAAGAAAAACGTTTAAGAAGATTACCCTCAGGAAATCCAGGGGAGATGGAATATGTTCCAGCGGATGATCGTGTTGTGTCTAAACGCAAAACAATGTTAGGTGAATATCGAGAAGCTTTGTCAGAACACCGCAAAAAAAGAGAAGCCCAAGGTTTATCACAATTCGATGATTCAAAATAATCTACTAATTTGTTGTACTGATTAGAAGTTTGTGATAATCTGAGTAAATAAAGATAGGAGGTCATAAAGTGGTCGGTCCTTTTACATCATACGTGCCTCCAGGTCCATATACTAGAACCCTTACTGATCAAACTGTGCCGAGTTTTACTGGGGGCATTAGATTCCCGGCATTTATTGGTGTTGGAAAAGAGACTCTTGAAGCAACTGACGAACTCTTTAGAGGCTCTTCTTCTATTGCTGATAATTTGATTTCAAAGGAAGATGTTTCTAGCCAGTTAGATGGAACAAATCGAAGTTTTACTGTTGCTAATTTTCCAATTGTAACAGGTTCAGGACAAGGACAAACTACTACAAACCCAAGAGATGTAACTGTTCTTGTAGATAATGAGCCTGTTGGGGTTTCAGCAGTTCAGGGGGCTACAGGAGTTGTTTATTTAGATTCAATACCTGCAGCAGACGCAACCGTTCTTATAACTTATTATTATAATAGAACAGATACTCAGATAGCAGATGAAGATCTTTCATCTCAGGCTGATGGAACGAACAAGGTTTTTAAAACAAATTATGTACCAATTGTTGATGGAACAGGTGGTGGAATTATAACAAATTCGGTCGCAGATATTACAGTAAAGGTTAATGGAAGTACAGTTACACCTAGTTCGATCGCAGGTACATCTGGAACATTTCAATTGAGTTCTGCTCCGGCAGCGGGCGCCACAGTACTCGTTACCTACTACTATAATAGATATCAAGATACTGGAGATGATTTATTCAACAAAAATGTCACGGATATAATTAGAGTGGGCTATTCTCCAGATTCAACAGATTTTATTGAAGATACAGATTTTGTTCTTGTAGACGATACAATACAGTGGGGGGCAGCCGCTGTTATTAGCGCTGGAACACATACGCCAGGTTATGAATATTTTGATGACACACAAGTCTCTCGCACTTTAATTGACAATGTAGTTTATATGGACCCAGTGGGTGTGGGAGATGGAAGCACTAAAGAATTTACGCTTTCACGCGAACCTGTTGACGGAGGCGGTAGAGATTTAGTAACTGATGATACTTCCAAAATAAAAGTATTTGTTGGTACGAGCGCAGTTAATGCTTTTAATGCTGGTGAAGTAACAGTCAAAAAGCTTGATGGTAGCGCCAAAAAGGTTTGGACAAAAGATGCCCCAGCAGTAGGGCATAAAGTTTATGCAACTTATTTCTATAACATTTTGGCAGATGATTGCTATTATTTAGAAGTAATTACACCAGGAGTTACAGGCGTTGGTACATATAAAATTACAAGCCGTGATAATGGGGCAGTTTATTACTTACGCCACAACAGTTCTCAAGATCATGTTACAGATCCAGACTTCGCAACAGAAGGCATCATTTGGCCAACAGGTCTTGGCGCAATCCCAACATCATTCCCAGATTTACAGACAATACCTGGATATTCTCCTTTAGAAATAGTTACAGTAACCTTTACTTCGTCTACGACTTATAGCGTAACTTCATCTCTTGCTCCAAGTGGGTCTTCAGGAACAGGAGAGTTGGAAAAGACTTATATTGATGGAACGACTGGGGTTAGATTTACAATAAGACAGGGTTCCACTGTTACTTATCAGACAGGTGACACCTTACAATTCCAGACAGTCGCAAATCACACAACAAGCAATCAACCGATTTTGTCGATTCCAGGACTCTGGACAATTGTTATAAATACGACTGGTATAAATGTGGGAGACACTGCAACAATTTGTACTTACGACAAATCGGGCAATGAACCTGGTATCGGTGATTTTTATTATGTAACTTATGAATACGCTAAAACAGATTACTCTTGTAAGATTTACACTCGATTTAAGGATGTAGAAGCTGATTTTGGGCCCCTTAGTACAACAAATGAATTGACTCTCGCCGCTTATCTTGCCTTCCAGAATGGTGCAATCGCTTTAGGCCTTTGTCAAGTTCTTAAAGAGACTGGTGAGAACCAGGCAGCACCAGCCAGTTATATAACCGCATTAACAAATTTAGAAAAACCTATACAAAGAATTTATCTTCCGAACTTCGTATTACCCTTGACCACAGATGATTCAGTTCGTGTTGCTCTGAAGGCTCATGTTGAGCAGATGAGTTCTATTCGTTATAGAGCAGAGCGAGTGGGCCTCTTTGGATTTTCGCTAGGAACAACTCCTAATGAGGCTCAAGTAATTGCTCGTAATACCAATTCTTCAAGAATGTGGGGTATCTATCCAGATGGAGCAGTAATTGGTTTAATTGATGAATATGGATCTGAACAAGAGTATGCGATTGATAGTACATTTATGTCTGCTGCATTTGCTGGCTTAAATGTATCTCCACAGTATGATGTAGCAACCCCAATGACCAATAAGTATCTGCTTGGGTTTAAGAGACTAACAAGACAACTTGATTCTGTTGAGCAGAACCAGACAGCCATTTCTGGTTTGACAGTGGTCGAAGATCTCGATCCGAATTTAGTTATCAGACAATCACTTACGACAAAGATAGACAATGTGTTAACGAGGACTCCATCAGTTACAGCAATTGCTGATTATGTACAGCAGGTTGCAAGATTTAACTTGCAGAGATTTATTGGTGTGAAATTCCTGAGTAGTGTTTTAGGTGATGTTGAGACAGCTCTCGCAAATACATTAAAGATGCTTGTTCAGGCTGAGATTATAAGTGATTACAAGGGGGTGAGTGCCGAGGTGGATGCGAGTGATCCTACGATATGTAATGTCGAGGCTTTTTATCAGCCAGTATTTCCTCTTTTATGGATCATTTGTCAGTTCCAACTAAGAACTAAATTATAGTGAACCTGAACTAAATAAAATTAAAAGATATTAAATAAAGGTTTAAATTCTTTAATTTAAACCTTTATTTTTTTGAGCTAATTTTCTTCAGTTCAGCTCCGCTAACCGCCTCTAGAACCGCTGAACCTAACAAATCCCTTGATCCCGTCGACTGCTTCTTGTATAATTTAAATTAGGAGTCAACATGCGCTACTCAATTAACCGTCTCACCAAAGAAGAATACCAGACGATCAAAGATTTATTTCGCTCAGATCTCTCAGCAGGAAAAGTAGCCGAACAATTTGATCTCGAAATAAGTGTAGTCACATCTCTCTTTAAAAAAGAATACCCAAAGGAAGATGTAGATGCCAGGAGAAAGAAACACAGCAAGAAAAAAACATCTAAACAAACAACAACCATCTGCCAGATCTGTAATCAAACTTTCTCTACTACTGTATCTGCTTTATCTCAGATGAAAAGATTCAAACAAGTTCTATGCCCAAAATGTAAATCAAAGAGAGATTACAAATCACAAGAACAGATATTCTGCCCAGTATGTAATCTTAGAGTGCGAGATGTTAAGGGTCTCACAAATCATATCAAAAGAATGGCTTTTAAAAAGAATGATCAAGCCCATTTAGATTATTTTAATCAAGAAGAATCTAAGAAATGGGAAGATAAACGCATTAACATAGACTATGTAGAGTGTCAGATATGCAAGAGGGAAGGCAAGCACTTTTCGGAATACCGAATGACGACTCTACGACGCCACTTACCCAGTGTACACAAGATATCAATTTCAGACTACACCTCTAAGTATAATTCGCCAACAATCGCTATAAAAACGGAAGAAAAACGCATAGAGTCTATACAGAAGGACAGTGCTTCCAGACCCCCAGATTTCTACGATAAAACAAAGACTGGCATTTGCGAAAGATGTCAGAAGTCTTTTGAGATTTCTCTTTATCAATCATCTACTCAGCATTTTTTATTATGCTCACAGTGCAAAAAAGTAATAGCTAAAGAGGAATATCTTGCAGAATGGAAAGATAAAAAAGAAGGCATAGATTATGTAGAATGCAAGGTTCCAGGATGTACAACTAAATCAGGATTTCCATTTAGAACGAAAAACAATCTTAAAGATCACCTACGCTTCAACCATAATTTAACCACAGAAGATTATGAATCTCTGTACCATTCTAAACACTATATCGAACGAAAGCTGCCTAATTGTGCAATAATTGATCATCGTTTAGAGGAGGTGAAACAACGTAGAGCAGATCAACAGATTTTATGTGAAGAGGCTAATTTTTGCATTATTTGCCAAGAACAAAAAGATCCAAATTTTCTTTTAGGTAACATTTGTTATGATTGCATTTCTAGAGAGGAAGATAAAGATGGTAACCTCTATTGTAAACTATCCGATTGTAATTTTAAAAGCCAATTCTTAGCCACACATATCACTAAAACACATAAAATGTCCACAATAGACTACTGCAAAATGTTCCCTGGTTCTTATTTTGTCTCATCTAAAATACGAAAGAAACAAAAGAAAAGTGGTGGCTGGTCTAAAGGATTAACAAAAGAGACTGATCCACGCATAGAGAAAACCTCTAAAGGTCGTCAAGGCCAAACTTCCTGGTGCAAGGGTTTAACTAAATTTGATGATCTACGCATATATAAGAGAACTCAAAAAATAATTGAAACGAAATCAGACCCTAATTGGGTAGGACCTCCAAGTAAACTAATCACCCTCAATCTTGAAGATTTCAAGCCCTATCTCGATGAGAAGGGAGATGTTTTCGTTCCGAAGGCAATTAAAGGTTTAAACCTCTGCTGCCCAATTATTAGAAGGGAAATGGAGCATTTAGGTTTGAAACCTAAACGTTATCTTGTCACACAACATCAGATCCTCGAACTAATCTCTAAAATAACTGGACAGCCCTATAAAGAGGAAAAATCTTTTAATGAAATTCGAAATCCAGAAACAGGTCGCAAGTTTCTGTATGATGGTTATCTTCAAACATTAAATTTAATTGTAGAGTATCACGGCTATCACCATTTTGTCTTCCCAAATCACATACATAAAAACATTATTCATTTTAAAGAGGCACAGAAAAGAGACTATCTTAAAAGAGAATTGGCAATCAATGGAGATTACTTCTTTTTAGTTGTTAGATATGACGCCATGTCACCTAAGTAACTTCAAGAGAAGTTTGCTTTTGTTCATTAGCAACCAAAGCCACTAACTCACTCATCTTAACCTGGCTCTTTTCAAAGTCAGGTAGCCTTATTCTCTTTGGGCTAAGCGCAAGCCCACTACTCAGTTCAATCGGATCAATGACCCGATCTCCTCGCATACGTTGTTTTAGATCTTGACTTTGTTTTTGATTTAACAAGAACTTGACACCTATGTTACCTGCACCATTCACATCTGAGTTGATGTGAATGCCTTTAGAGGTTCTGAACAAGCCTCTATAAATTCTCTTGCCCATATATTTCTTGTGTTTACAGATCTTTTCTTGCTCAAGAAAGCTACACTTAGAAGTATAACTCTCTTCTTGAAACTCACAGCCAAGTCCAAACATTTGACATTTGGAGTAGAGTTTCTGTTTGAACAAGTTGTAGGGTAACTGGACAAAGTTTTGTTTAGTTTCATGTCTCATCTGAATACCATCTTTAATGCCTTTCCAGTCACCTATGACAATAGTACCTATGTTATGACTTGCACAGTACTTGATAACATGAGCCACCATTTGGTTGAGAGCATTACCTATCTGGCCCTTTCTCCACTTACTCAACCGATCAAGTTGTTTAGAACTTTTCTGAACTTTCTCTCCTTTCTTCTTTTGACTATTCTTTTGTTTTTCATAGATGCCTCTTAACCTTGCCACCTCTTTGTTCCACCATCTGTTAAGTGATTTGAGTTTTCGACCATCCAGAATAAATGATCGCCCAGACTGTAGATCAAGACAAGTGGCAAGGTTATCTAGCCCAAGATCGATACTTAGAAGATTATCTTTATTTAGTTTAAGATTAGTTTTAGATTCATCATATTCATAGGTGATTAAGAGTTCGAAGTAACGAGCATTATTTTTAGGTATGATCTGAACTTCTTTGATTATACCTTCTATTTTTTTGGTGAAAGGTATTTTGATCTTGTATTTCTGAGACAATAGAAGATCTTTACAGATATAACTTGTAGGGTGAAAATAGAAATACTCACTATCAAAACCAATACTTTTCGGAGACATAAACAAGTTATAATAACCATCTTTGGGTAGATAGTGTGGTATATTTACTTTTTCCTTATCATACTCACCATTTCTTGCCATTTTATCAAGAGCAAGGAATGATTTGAAGGCAAAATCAACTCTTTGTTGTACATGCATGCTAAAGTCTGACTTCATTCTCTTAACAGACGAAAGATTTTTCATCTGTTTGTATCTTGAGAAGTAGGTGAGATGACCACTTGTTTTAAAGAAGTGTTGTCTGACTTCGTATAAAGATTTGTTGTAGAGATCTTTTGAATCTCTACACATTTGTTTGATGATGAGGTAGTCTTGTTTACTAAGTTTTCTGATCTGTGATTTAAGTGCAAGATACATTATTTTTATCTCTTTTATTAATTCATAAATAAGAACCAATTAGTAAATTATTAGAACGTTAATTATATTAACTTTTAGTATTCATTTTGTATAATTAAAGTAGAAACTAATTTCCAGATCTTAGAAATTTCTGAAGCCCGTCTTAATTAATAAAAAAGTGATAAATAAATAAACTTTTAAGTATTCATTTTGTATAATAGAAAAGTTAGTTTTGTAATGTTTCCTATTTTTGGAGGAGAATTCAATGACAAAGGTTAAGGATACCAAGGAGACTCACAAGAGGTTCAAAACCTCATGAAAACGAAAAGTTTATAAAATCAAAGTTAAGAGAGGCTTTCGGCAATACAATGCCCTGGAAATCAAAGAATCTAGACCAAGCTTTAGAGAAAGCAAAACAAAACTTAGAAATACCTTTCATTCTATAATTTACTAATAATCTTTTATTAAACACTTAAATAGGAGGTCAAAATGCCAGCAAGAGATCGTACAGGCCCGCGAGGAACAGGCCCAGGAACAGGACGTGGTTTAGGCCCATGCGTTAGAAGGAGAGGCCCTAGTTATGGTCCAGGTCGGGGTTATGGTTATGGGAGAGGTCTTGGCCAGGGTAGGGGTCTTGGACGCCGCTTAAGATAGTTTGGAAGGGAAAATGAAAACAATTTCTCTTCTTTATCGTTTAGCGAATCTTTTGGTGTCTAGTGGGAAAATTACCAATCAGGATATCTATGATTTTTATGCCATCTCAGGCAGCCTTACACAAGAATACTTCGAGCCTGAAATTAATTCTTTTGCACTTAAGATTTATGACGTTTTTTTATATACTTTTCAACATCATCCAGTTAGATCTTTTATAGGTGGAGATGGAGTTCCAAGTTTAGAGTATTGGGAAGATCTAGGGGGCAGTGTTTCATTATACCAAAAACTCTACAAAGAAGCTGGAGTTAGGCTCTATAATTCTGAAAAGCCTCTTTATGAACAACCCGAAGATGTTGACCTTAGTAAATTTGTAGGTTGTGGTGATTTGGATTTGAATAGTTTGGATCTTTCGTTTAGTGAAATCGATGAATTATATGAAGTTTTGGATAAGAGAGATGATGTAAAGCCTTTTTTTAGAGGTCAACAAAATAAAGGACAATGGAAAAGATCCTGGGATATGTTTAAACAAAATAAGCCCAAACTGCTTGGTTCAAATTTAGACGCAAAGATCTCGGCAATTGATAGGGTTTTAGGCTTGGTGCATCATAATAAAGAGACTTTACTTGAGTATATTAATATGGAGGAGACTAGTTGGGAAGCATTAAATGCAAAGTTTAATGCTAAAACACCTGCAGATTTTTGGGATAAAGTTTCTCCTAATTTATCTCGAGAGATTAATAAGATACGTAGATCAGAATTAAGTTTACCAATAATAACTTTTAATAAAGAACGCGAATCAGAAATTTTTACTGAAAGTCCCCATGAGTAGTTAGTTTGGAGAAAAAAAATGAACCCAATCAGAAAAGCAGACGTAGAGCAACTCAAAAAGTTAGCTAACGATCTTAAAATACTAAAAAAAGCAGACTTAATTAACGATCTGGCAGAACTAATCGGTTCTCCTGCAGGCATAAGTTTTGTTGATAAAGGCACATTTGAGGATCTCGATTTTCAAGAAGCGTTAAAAGAGGAGGGTGATCCAAATCAGGCTATTTACGAATCTGGATATTTTGCTCATTTTGATACAGATGCTTATGGATATACTGACAATGGTGAGAGTATAGAGATAGAGTTTGCTGACATGAACGATAACACCAAAAATATAACTTTAACTGATCTCATCGCTAAACTTAAATCGGGAGAGTGGTTTATCCATCCGAAGGAAGGCGCTCAAGATATTATAGACAAATTGCAAATCATTTCGGATTCACTACTCTAAATAATAACATAAAATTCAAACAAGACCAGTTTGTTTACTGGTCTTGTTTAATGTAAAAATAATAATTGTATAATCAACATCTTTTTAAGGAAATAAAATGAGTACCATCCTGCTTCATTATTCAGATGGTTATGCGGATGATGATGGTGAAGGTATCAAAGAATTTGGGGATGTAGAGGCTGCTTCCAGATGGATTAAAAATCGTTTAGAGCAAGACAAGAGCCGGACGCTAGAAAATTACCGTGTTTTTCGGGCTGAAGAATTAGAAATTAAAGCAATTAAAAGAGTCGTAGAAATCGAGATCAAATGAAAACATCATACTTCGCTAAAAGTAAAAATAATCCAAATGCAGTCGCGATTACTTCTGGAAAACCAAAATGGTTTAAAGGTAAGTACTATCCTCTTCTTGGGCCACCAATGCAGTTAGTCAAAGATCTAAAATCAGGTAAAATTAATGAACAAGAGTATACAAAACTCTATTTAGAATGTATAAAAAAACGTAATTTTGTGCCGACAAAAGTACTTAAAGATCTAGGAAATGATGCTATTTTGTTGTGTTATGAAGGTAAGGATAAATTTTGTCACAGACACATAGTTGCCAAATGGTTAAGAGAAGGCGGAATACAAATAGAAGAGTTAGATGATGAGGAGCCATTTTTATGAATGCTCCAGTAGTTTAATCGGATAAAATCTCGGACTTTCGATCCGAAGAAGAGGGTTCGAATCCCTCCTGGAGCATTAATACTCTACTAATTATCGATTATAATCGATATGATACTTACACAAAAAATTCAGATTAGGAAATTATCAAAACAGGACTATCTATTTCTTAAACAAATGTGTAAAGATTCTAAAAATTTTTATAATTCAGTTCTTTATATAACGCGACAACATTTCTTTAATAATGGTGAGTTCTTAGGTATGTACGCTCGCCATAATTTAGTAAAACAACTACCAGAAACACAAAGGATGAAATCAGATGTTGCAGCACACATCCAACTTCGAATAGATTGGGCTTTTAGATCATTCTTCGCTTTAAAGAAGAAACAAAAATCAGGTGACTATCACTGTAAAGTCAAAATGCCACATTATCTTCCAAAAGATGGTTATTATCATATCTATCTGTCACCGAAGAGTTTCAATTTTACAGATACTTATTTCTATTTTCACCCATCAAAACAAGTCTGTAGAGAAAATAACCTAAAAACTAACTACAAGATCAAGATTTCATTTAAAAAACAATTTAAAGGCAAAATCAAACAAGTAGCTATAATTCAACACAACAACGCTCAATACTTTGAACTAGCGATCACTTACGAACATGACGAATCAAAAACTAATCTTAACTTAGATAAATCAAATCTCTTAAGTATAGATTGTGGTCTTGATAACTTTGCCACTTGTTTGGATTGCCAATCTGGACGTTCGTTTATTCTGGATGGGCGAGAACTCAAATCAATCAACAGATGGTGGAACAAACAAACCGCAAAGTTAAAGACTGTTTACATCAAGCACAAGAACTCTTTAAAGAAGAAAGGAGTTGAACTAGAAAAGAGTTCAAAAAGACTAATCAGACTAACACAACAACGTAAGAATCAAATTAATAACTATCTAAATCAAATGGTCTCCTATATTATCAAGTATTGTGCTCAAAAGGATATAGGCACTATCATCATTGGTGACTGGTCTAGTGAGATCAAACAAAGTATCAAACTAGGTAAGATCAACAATCAAAACTTTGTACAAATACCATTCGCCAATTTCAAACAAAAACTTAAACACAAGTGCCAAATCTATGGTCTAGAACTAATTTTTCAAGATGAGTCTTACACATCCAAGTGTAGTTTCTTAGATGAAGAGTACCCAGAGAAACACACTACTTATCTAGGTAAACGTATTCATAGAGGTTTGTTCGGGACCTCTAAAGGCACTCTAATCAATGCTGATGTGAATGGGGCTGCTAACATAGCAATCAAAAGTAAGCAGGGAAGCAATGGCAAATTTGCCATTGCTCGACTGTCTAGTGGGTTTACGTCTAACCCAAAGAGAATAAGGCTACCTGACTTTGAAAGAAGTGGGGTTAAGATGAGTGAGTTAGTAGCTTATGTTGCTAACAAACAAAAGCAAACTTCTCTTGAAGTTGCCTAGGTGACGAGGCGTAAGTCTGGTGTCCTAACTTAATCTTAAATATCGCGAGATTCCTAAAGAAGATGATCGGGAGTAGTTCAATTGGCAGAACGTCCGGCTTTGACCCGGAAGGTTGAAGGTTCAAACCCTTCCTCCCGAGTTATATGAACAAGAAAAAATACCTAGTACACATTTCAGATCACGAGATCGAAGAGATCTTAGATCAGGTCCCTGTGAGATGGATTAAAATCGGTAACATACAGGTTAAAGGAAATTCTTTTAGACTCAGATCTTTCAAGCAGAATGGTACACAATGTCATCTGTGTGGTTTGAAAGCGCCCTACTTTTCCTTAAACTACCACAAAGAAAATGAAGGCCATGTTCTTATTCTCTATGGAGTAGATAGTTGGACAGCGAAACTAATAGAATTCACGGTTGACCATATCAAACCCAAAGCAAAAATGGGTTCACGTGACTTAGATAACACCAGAACGATGTGTGCTCCTTGTAATCAGATACTTGGCCGTCTAATGATGATTCGCAAAGAAATTCGAGCACGCAGACGCCTGAAGAAAACACGCGCTCAAACAAAAACAATTCGACCTTTCAAAGGAAGTTAAAGATGCCCAAACAGAAAGAAGGGTTTAAGTGTTCAAAATGCAATTCAAAACTTGTTAGCACAATACGTTTTCGAGAGTATAAAGAAACCAAGGATAACAAAAGATCCTTTGGTTGTTTGATTTTAGGTATTCAATGTTTTGATTGCGGTTTTCAAGAGCAAAGAGAAATAGGTCCAGAAGAAACTGTGTAGTCATGATTTTATTTTAATAATTCATTAATACTTATTTTAAATGAGTAATTTTAAGGGTCCCTAAATGAATACAATCAAGGCACTTAAAAAACTTGCTGCACAGCTAGCAAATTTTGATCCAATCAAAACAACTTGGGTTGTTATTGATACTCCTATTTGTACACATACATATGTAAAAAGAGGCAATCAGTGGTATTTCCTCTATCAGGAAGACGATCATGTTTCAGAAGGCAAAAAAGTAACTTCAGATGAAGTTCAAGAAGCAATAGAATCAGAAGAAGGGACAAATGCTTTAATAACTTACGGTGATGACCCACTCGAGGCGTATGATCATCCGAATATATACACTGTAGGCGAAAAAGAGACAATTTTAGTATCCGCGGAAGAAATTTTAGACGGTATAGACAAAGGTTTCAAAAATTGGGTTAAGGAGGTCGAAGAAGAAACAAAAATAGATAGAGAAGAAACCAAGGAAATTGATTACTATGTCCCATCTGATTATGAAGAGCGAATGGAAGAGCGTCGTCAAATGGGTCTTTCAAATTTTTAAAAGATCTATCTAGTGAATCCCATTAGAGAACTCAAAAAGATTGCTCTTAATTTAAAGCAATTATCTAAGAAAGCCAAAGATGATGGTTGGCCTAAGGATCTTAAAGAAGGAAGATTCACTACATATTGCAAACGGCAAGGTTTTGAAGGTCCTTGTAAATCCTGCGTTGAAAAAGCCATGAAAAGCAATGACGCGTCAGTACGTGGCATGGCCATGTGGTATAATAATACAGTTCTAAAACAAAAAGGTGAACAAGTTTTCACAGGTGAAGACTAAACATTCAATAGCGAACATTCAATAAGACCAGTAAACATCTGGTCTTGTTCTTTGTATAATGTTATAGACGGGGCGTAGCTCAGCTTGGCAGAGCGCCTGGTTTGGGACCAGGAGGTCGCTGATTCAAATTCAGTCGCCCCGATAAATGGGTCAAAAGAGTATTTTAGAGATTAAAACTTGCGGCGGCTACATTTAAGTGTTCGAATAGATGAGAACCAATATTCTGTCGCAGATTTTGTATCTATCACTTCAGAAATTTCTAAATTAACTGAAACTACTATTTTTTGTTTTGTTGTAAGTTACTGCGTTTTTGATTTGTTCATCACAAGTAAAGTATCTAAAGAGTATGTATTGAGTCTACTTGGGTTGATGGTGGATAAGAAAGAAAAATGAGTTGGGCACTTCACGCAATTGAAGCACTTAAAAATGGGCAAACAATTGCAATAAAACCTAAAGGTTCTTCAATGGAACCAAAGATTTCTAGTGGAGATAATGTAACATTAGTTCCATGTGACCCACTAACTTTAACTCGAGGAGACATTGTACTAGTTCGCGTGAATGGGAATGATTATTTGCATTTAGTTAAAGGTCTTCGAAAAGGCCAGGTTCTTATTGGTAATAATAAAGGACATTTGAATGGATGGACTTCAATAAATAATGTTTTTGGTAAGGTTGTGAATATTGAAAGAGTCAATTAATGTATATAGAACCAATCCAGAAGAATCAACAACTTGTTCAGATTTTAGATGAATTAAAATATGCTTTGAGGTATACTTCAAGTGTTCGAAGTTCTTTTTGTAGGGAGTTTGATATTCTTCTCACAAAGTTTATTCAAAGATGGCATTTAGATAAAGATCAGCATAATTTTGCTTCCGGTGAACCCTCTTTATCCTTAGACTACACTGGCACTCACTGTTCTGTTTGTGGTGAATCCCAATTTAAAACACCATCTGGAATTGTATGTTCTAATGGTCATGGCGGAGCTCCTTCAAAGGAGGATGAGATTGAAGACTGATCTTGATCAACTACATCAAGACAAAAATCCATGTATTCGTCGAAATGGAAAAACCTTTGACGATTGTCATACAGTTGCTGGTTTGGTTGGTCTTGGCGAGGAAACTATTGTATGTGTGGTTCCTATTTGGGAAAGAATCTCATTCATTCAGCCAATGCTTTTATCAGTTTTAAGAGAAATGGGTTATACTTTAGACAAGGTTTCAACTAGAGAAATTTGGTGCGAGAATTCACGAATTATTCTTATTTCAGAGTCTGCTTTAAAACAAGGCTACCATGATGCCGCCTTTGTAGAATTTAAAGATTAAAAAGAGGCTCAAATGAAAACTTGTAAAGTTTATTCGAGATCCGGCCCGAAGTTGTCTTTAAAAAATCTTCCAACAAGAGTACAGTATCAAGCTGATTTAATTATCTTAAATGGTAAAGTTGTTAAAGATCGCTTTAATTTACTTTAAAGATCACGCTCCCATAGCTCAACTGGCAGAGCGGCGTCTTTGTAAGGCGTAGGTTGTTGGTTCGATTCCGACTGGGAGCTTTAGGAGGTACTAATGAACGCTGATCTTACACCCATTAAACTACCTTATCCAATAGAAGGTACTGAAACAGCGGGTTACATTGTTAATCATCATGCTGTAAAAGGTTACAGTTTACATCTAGGTTATGACGAGAGTATCTTGGTCGTATCATATAAGAGAGACTATGAGGATTTGTTAAAAGAACTCCATCATTTGTTAGAGATGCAAAAAGCGGGTATTCAGTTATGGTTGAATCGAATAACTCGAAATATTTCAACGAGCAAAACATAAGCCGGGGTGGTGTAGTTGGCTCTGCACGCTGGTTTCATACGCCAGAAGTGCCGGATCGTGACCGGCCCCGGTACCAGATAGGAGATGATAATGGAAATCTTAGTTCTTTACGCAGAAGACCAGAAACAATCTGATTTTTTCAAAGAACAACTTCGAGAAGTCGGCCAAGAACCTATTATCAGGATTGCAAAAGAAAATCGTATGCTTTTACCTGCTATAAGAACTACTTATAATTTATACGAAGGTCTTAAAAACGTTAATCATGTTATTAGAAGATTGAAAACGGAGGTGTAGTCTAACGGTAAGGCAGCTGTCTTGAAAACAGCCGGGGTTAATAGCCCTTGGGAGTTCGATTCCCGCCGCCTCCACCAATTAGGAGGGCATTCATGAACCGTGAACAAATCAAAAAAGAAGTCCAAGAAATCATATAAGAAGCAACCAAACATCGTATTGGTGATTTCAACGACCATGAAGCACACCTTTTGATAAAGAAAGAAATCGCAACTGCTTTTTTAAGGTATTTGGACAGTGAACACACTTAAAAATCCAAATCCTTTAACACCTGAAGCTCGTTATGAAATTTTTCTAAGTGCAGGCTTAGAAAAATTCAAGAAAGATCTTAATGAGTTTTTTAATCGCTATGAAGGTCTTCTAATGAAGCCAACCTTCTATATATCTTTCATTTTAGAACTTAAGAATTTTTTAGCAAGTTATTTTGCTCGAATAGATGAAGAAATTAAATTTGATTGTTATCGCGAAGGAGACAATGGGGTTGTTATTGTACTTCCTTTTGGCTCTGTGCATTCTATCACTTTGCGTCTTCAAATTATTCATTCTGGACATACAACTTATCCGATGATTTGACCATTAACATTTTGGCTAATACCAGAGATTCACAATGTTAGAAATTATACAGAAAATTTTAAAAGATGAGAACTTAGAATTCTTCATCTCTACCACTGAGGAAAAAGAAACAATTTTAGAAGTTTGGCTCAACAAGAAGAAACTTTCTATTTGGCTTAATCTAGATGGTATAGTTGAAGTTATTAGAGTTTGGGGATCTCACATATACGAAGAGATGAGTTCACATAAGATTGTTAAAGCAAACGAGATTTCTGAACATCTCCATTGGCTAAAACGTTAAATCTTTGTAAAATAAATGTTAGAATTTAAGAGATTTAAATAATGCAGAAAATAAGAGATTTCTTTAAAGGTATAGGTTCGCTTTTTGATCTTTCGGGTGGCCTTCACAACCCAAATGTCCATAGCATTTTAAATAGAACAAATCAAGAAGCCCTTGCTTCAGATTGGAAATCTATTGGGGAAGATTTTAAAGCAGTCTTCGGACCTAAACAAAATGAGTGCAATTTTAAAGACAGGAGGGTGTCCGGGAGATATAACCGGGACTATGAGCCTTAGGGCTCATAGCTTAGCTTGCATCTTCCTGCCTTTTGATTATGTATTTTGTTTATTTACTCGAATGCAGAGACGGAACTTACTATACAGGTATCACAAAAAATCTAAATAAACGATTAATACAGCATAACAATGGCACAGGGAGTAAGTATACGAGAAGCAGACGTCCTGTAAAATTAATAGATTCTTTTAAAGTTGAAAATCGTTCTATAGCTTCTAAATATGAAGCAAGGATCAAAAAACTTTCGCACAATCAGAAATTGAAATTTTTTAAAGAAATGATAGATTGGGTTGTCTGTGAAACAACCCAATCTATTTAAAATTTGAAAGGCTTTTTAAATGGTTTTTTATGATTATCGTTCTGAAATGGCTAAACGAATTTGTGGGAAATCTTGGTCAGAAATTCGGAAATGTGCGAATGGCAAATGTACAAATAGAGCAGAGATTCTGCAATTTCATGGTAACTATACAGTAGTGCCTCTTTGCAAAGAATGTTTTAACAAATGGTACACTTTTAAGGTTATTGATAATCTACCTGATAAGTTTTCATTTAGTTTTGAGGAACACAAATAGATGTGTAATCAAGAACCTATTTTTGTTTGTAATAAATGCAAAACAGAATTTAATGTTTTTGAACATCATCCCCACACCTGGAATGGTACTTGTGTAAAATGCGGTTCTTCAGATATCAAACAGATTTGTGGGCATCCTTCTTGGGATCCAAAAAATGAAAGCTTTAAAAATTAAAAAACCACAGAAAACCTACAAAAATTTAGAAGAGGCTCGTGTTTTTAGAAGTCTTGGAAGACTTCCAAAAGATGGTAAATACCCTTGTGTTCACTGTGACGGATATGGTAAGATTACCTCTCTATCTTTTCAACCTGGGCTTGGGGAACATGCTTTTATGAATCAAATTACAAGATCAAAACAAAGAAAGCCATGTGCTTTAGCTAATGGTATCTCACTTGTAGGAGTTGTTCTGGCACAGGTTGTTGGCTGAAAAAGTTGTTTGTTGCTTGGTATCGCACTCAAGTGCTAGAAATTTATCAAAAAGAAATGAAAGAGTATCACATTAAAAAGAAGATTTTAAATCGTCTTAAAAATAGACTCACTGTAATAGAATTTAATGTACTTCACGAAGCATTTAAAGATACATTTGGTCAATAGCCCTGGTAGCTCAATTGGAGAGAGTACTGGATTTCTAATCCAGGGGTTGCAGGTTCGAGTCCTGCTCAGGGTGTTATGATTTTGAGAGATAATAGTTATGGGAAATGAGTTAAGCGCATCTTGTACTTGGGGTGACGGTCCAGATGTGCTTTTGTGCGTAAATGATAGAGTGGTCTTTTTGCTCGAGGGGGTCAGACCTGGAATTTCAATTCATGGGCATGTGAAAAAGGCCCAGATTGATTTGACGGCCTTAGAGGCTCGTAAGTTGGCCTACAGTTTGTTGAATGCTGCTAAGCAAACTGATGAATTGAATGAATCTTGCAAGCAATACTTCGAGGGAATCAATGATTAAAATTCAATTTTCATCTTCCAGAAGATCCTTTGTTTCATCTTCATGAGAAACGAGATACGTTTAAGGTTAGAGCATTGTGAAAAACGAAGAACTATTTGATCAAATTCGGGTTTTATTACTTCAAAATGGGCCTATGAAAACGCAAGAAATTGTCTATGATTTAGATGAACAAAGAACTAGAGTAACTAAAGTTTTAAAAGAAAACCCTTATACTTTTGATTTTAAAATTAAGGAAGGCACTAAGGTTTGGGAGTTAATTTAAGAGGCTCATGATGAGAAGATTCATGATTCATAGTGGTGAGAGATTTGAGATTTCACCTTATTCAGTTTGGGTTGATGATCTCAAAGAATCTCCTCAAGAGATTGAAAGAAGAGCAGTAGAATTATTAGAAAAGTGGGAATCTGAATTTAAATGGCAGGGCGCAAACGATATTGCTTATAGAGATTTTTTGAGGTGGAACAAACTGGATGATCTAGACGATTTTTCAGAAGAGACCTTAGCTGAGGCAAGTTTTGAGATTGTTGAGAAAGAAGACCCAACAGTCGATCATGAAATGGTCTATGGGGCAATTGATTGGGCAGTAGAATATGGTACGAACAGTTGGCAGGTTAATCCTAAGAAAGAGAACACTTCATGAAAGACCAAGAACCTAAAGACTATTATGAAGAAATAGACCAGATTGAGCAGGAGGGCTTTGATACTTCTCGTTTTTGTAGTGCTGAATGTGTTTTAAACCATTGTTGCGATTTTTGCTATTACTATGATTTTAAGCCTGGAGACTGCGGTTGCTATTTAAATGTTGGTCAATGTGATCTACATGGTAGACGAGATCCAGAAGATGGACAAGACTGTCCTGATTTTATTTGTTGCGAGATCAAGGAAAAACAGTATAAAAAAGATCAACACAGACGTTTAATAGAAAAATTGTTTTTGGCTAGACAAGGCAAAAACATTTGCAAGGATTGTTGGGCAAATCTTTTTTGTCCAGGAGTGGAGGAGACAGATGTCAAAGAAGATGATCAATCTGGATCTATTTAAACAGTTCTACTCGGGAGTCACCCCAAAAACAAATCTGTCTTTAGATTTCCTTCGACATTTTAAGGGAAAGATCACTTTTATTGACACCGAGCACTCTTTGCCTCTTCATATGAATCCAGTGAAACTTGGAGACAAAATTAAAAATTGTCCATTTGAAAAATTTGGGGGTTGTTCAAGGAAGGATCGAAATGTCTAGTATTGTACAGCGAGTAACTTCACGTGGGCTCGCACAAGTTCCGAAAGCAGTTGAATCTGCGACTCAATATGAAGTTGTGGTTGGAAGTGTTATGTATGGGGTTTCAGATGATCTTTCAGATATGGATGTGAGTGGCTTTTGTATTCCATCTAAGGATGTTATTTTTCCGCACTTGCGTGGGGAGATCATCGGATTTGGACTCCAGAAGAAAAGATTTGAACAATACCAGAAACATCATATCGAAGATTCCGAAGCCGGAAAGATTTATGATTTGACAATCTATAATATCGTTAAGTATTTTCAACTATGCATGCAAAATAATCCAAATATGCTTGATTCGCTGTTTGCCCCAGATGCTTGCATCCTGAAAATCACTAGAGTAGGTAATATGGTGAGAGACGCTAGAAAAGATTTTCTACATAAAGGGTGTTGGCATCGCTTTAAAGGCTACGCCTACTCCCAACTTCATAAAGCAAGGGGCAAGAATCCTGAGAAAGGCAGCAAGCGTGAGAAGATTCGCGAAAAATATGGATGGGATGTGAAGTTCGGTCATCATGTCGTTCGCTTGCTTCTTGAGGTTGAACAAATCTTGAGTGAGGGGAATATGGATCTTATGCGGCATCGAGAGCACCTCAAGGCCATTCGACGAGGTGAAATATCTCAGGATGACGTAGAAAAATGGGCAGCTGAAAAAGAACATGCTTTAGAAAGATTATATGAAGAAAGTAAGATTCCCTATTCACCGAACGAACAAAAAATTAAGAATTTACTCTTGCATTGTCTCGAGGAGCATTATGGAAATTTAAGTGAGGAAGTAGTGAATCCAGATGCTGCAGTGCAGGCATTACGAGACATTAATCAGATAGTTCGGAAACACCATAATCTTTTGTAAACAAATTAATACATCCTATGTATAATAGATAAGATAAGAGGCTTCATTAAGTATTGGTTATTTCGCATTGGTTTAATTAGATGGCCCTGTGAACATGTTGCAAGTATACCTGAGAGGGGTCATTGTGCCATTTGTAAGGTGAGATTTGTAAGTAAAGGCAATTGGAAACGTTTGTAAATTATGGCATCTCCGTACAAAACAGTCGACAAGATTATTGATATCATTAAGAAGCATGTTCCCAAAGAAAATCTTTCTGGTCTATTAAAAGATCTAGAAACGACTTTGATTGATTCTAAGAATCAATCATATAATGAGACAATTAAACGCATTATTGGAAGATTTTTAGATGTTCAAGAAGTTTAAAGAAGGCGAGTTCTTAAGAACGGAAGCTGAAACCCATTTTTTCACTATCACAGATGCTTTCACAGATGATGCTATTCAGCTTGGTTGGGAACATCTTCCAGCCCTTAAGAAGACTGTCGAGAAACTCGAAAAAATAAAGAGAGAGTTTGATGAAAACTCCAGATAATTTCGAAGCGCTCAATAAACTTTTCAAGGCGTCTGAAGAAGATACTCCGGTTGACTTTGCTGAATTCTTGGAAGAACCTATCCTAAAGATGGTTTTTAAACTTGGAAATGCTATTGAAAGGTTGGCTAAGTGGGACAAACTTTATGAATCAGGGGAACATGCGAAGAAAGTATTGGATCCTATTTATGAAGATATCTTTAAGACCTGCCAGAAGTATATGGCCGTTCTTCGTTCTCGAAAAGAAGAGTTCGTTGAATGTATTCAGCGTATTGATACTGGAGATATGCCAGAGTATTTGATTATGGAAAATATGACTGCCGTTTGTTTGGCAGTCACTCGATCATCACATGACGATGATGCTGATGACGACGATTTTGACCCATATGCAGATGTTCCTCAAGAAGTAGAACCTGTATTTTATTGCAAAAAATGTAAATATATCAAGTATACTCATCAGATAACCGAGAGTAATAAATGTAAGATTTGTGGAGAAGAAGTTGTTCCAGGTGACGATGATTTTGACTATGAAAAAGATGGGCCAAAGAGTTAATTTTTGCGCGAGTGGTGGAAAGGAAGACACAGCGGACTTGGTGCTCTAATTTGAGCCTTCATATGGAAACATGTGAAGTGGACGCCCCTAATTCGGGGAAGCCTTAACAGGTAATGCTGATGGTAATCCCGAGCTAACCAAAGAATATTTGGTGAGTGTAGAGACTTTACGGGGCGCACCTAAGGTCAGATGACTATGGTGAAGAGAAAGTCCAGACCACAAACAGTTTTTAAACTGGCAGCGAAAGCTGTAGTGGTAAGAAAATCCGCTGGGCTTAATCGCCCGTGCGGGTTCGATTCCCGCCTCGCGCACTAAATACTTATAAGGACTTAATTTTGAAATTTGATGAATTTCTTAAAGAGTTATGGTCTTGTAGCATTTGCCAAGAGGTTTGGGCTGATGCTGATGTAGAAGATAAGAAATGTAAAGTTTGTGGAAATCCTGTGTCTTGTATCGCACAGATAGTTGGCCCAAAGTGTCAGGGATGTAAAGAAGAATTTGAATATGAGAGATATCAAAATGAAAGCAAAAGACTTCCAGATCGGTGATAAGGTTCGTATCACCAAAGGAAAACATAAGGGCAAGTTAGGTGAAGTTTGCATTCGTCATTTTAAGACTGCTGAAGTGACTTTTGTTGAATATCCGGCTTGCCCAGAGATTCGTGTCAAAGCTAAAGATTTAGTGAAAGTATAGGGGAAACAGCACATGGTTAAAATCCATTGGCCTAAACCAGGTTGGCCACCAGAAAAGCACGAATGTATGTGCGATGAACGGGATTATCAAATTATCGATAAAGAAAAGCAGTATTTTTTAGAAAAAGGTTTTCCATGCCAGAATTCGGCTACACATTGTTTAATTAGTGCTAGCACTTATACTTTTCTATGCGAAAGACATGCAGGTCGAGTTCCGGAAGATGCTGGTGAACTTGTAGAATTACCAGAATCAACCTTTAGAGTTGAAAGTGACAGAGAAGTGTCTGAACCAAAAACAGAAGATTCAGGAGCGAGATCTTTATGTTTAACTTGTATGCACCTACCAAAACTTGAACCTTGTAAGGTTCTTACTGGGCCAACAATGCAGTATTCAGGACGTTGTAACCTTCGTCCTCCACATCCAAATGGTGAATACAGATATGAGAATTATACTCCATTGTGGGTAGATTTTGAACGAAAAGAGGCATGGGAGGATGGGCATCGGTCTATTACTGAATGTGCATTTTATAAACCTTGGGAATCTGGAAACCATTTTATTAAAGATGTGCGAGAACCTTCTTCAGTAGGAAAATATGTTCGTGTTTCTCTAAAAGATGATCGTGTTTTTGAAGGTACCGTTGTTTTAGATCAGGAAGACCTCCTTGATCTTGTCCATACAGACCGTGGGGTGCAGCATCAAGTATGCATTCAAAAAGATTTAATTTCCTCAACCAAATTTTCAGAAGACAGGAAGTTTTCAGATGAATCTTGAGATTCCAGACAATTTTGAAGAATTAAACAAATTATTCAAGGCATCAGAAGAAGATGTTCTGGGTCGGCAGTTTAGCGATAATATTTTACTAATGATTTCGTAACTTTGTAGTTTAGTTGGTAAAGCATTGCGAGGTTATGAAAAGATGGCTAAACCACGTCCTAGAAAATCGTGTACTAAGTGCGGCCGATTAATAACAAATTCTAACTTTGAAAAACATTTCAAAGTTTGTGATGGAAAAGCTAAAAATTCAAATAGAGTTAAAGAAAAATGGAAACAACCTAATGGAAAGTATAAGTGTCCAGATTGTAATAAAGAATTTTCAAAGAAAGGCATAGGCAGTCATGTTTGGAGAATGCATACAAAAGAAGGACAAAAATTTAATCCAAAGAAGGGTGATAAGCAGGCTTGGAATAAAGGTTTAACAAAAGAAACAGATGAACGAGTAAAAAGATATGCAACGGCATGTCATGAGGGCTATAAATCTGGTAGAAATAAACCTTCTTTTAAAGGAAAGAAACATCCTCAAGAAACAAAAGACCGCATATCGAAATCGCGAATAGAATACCTTAAGAAACATCCTGATAAAATACCTTATAGGTTAAATCATTCCTCAAAAATGAGTTATCCAGAAAAAAGATTTATGGAATCTTTGGAAGAAAACAATATTGTAGGTTGGGTGTATAAATATCAAGTTGGTCTTTATGAGTATGATTTTGCTTTCCCAGAGATTAAATTAGATGTGGAGATTGACGGCGGAACCCATTTACAAGAAAAAGTTAAGAAAATTGACCAAAGAAGAGATGCTTGGTCACGAAGTAGAGGTTGGGAAGTTTTAAGATTTACTGCTAAAGAAGTTAAATCTAATATTCAGCAATTAATAGAGCAATTAAAGATCGTTTTGAAAAGAGCAGACGAACCAGGTCTGGCCGAAGGTACTTGACTTTTAATTAGGAGAGCACCAGCCCCACGTGGGTTCGAGCCTCACTGGCCTCATTAGAATATTTAAGCGAATGTAAAGGAGATAGTGATGACCGGATCTTATACTGTTTTTCATCTCCGAAAAGATGGTTCCTATCCTATTGGTAAGGAAGGCGGTCATGTCCTTTGTCATGCTCCGACGCTTGAGAAAGCACGATGTGTTGCGTCCGCATTGAATTGTTATCACCAGATGGGTTTCGACTATGATAATGATCCACGCAATCTGAAAGCAGAACAATAACAATATCGAGAAAAGAAAAGAGCCTAGATTCAATCCGCAGAAGGATGGCAAGATGGGTCGTTGTGTGCCAGGGAAAGTCCTCGATACTGTGGAAGATGAAGTTCTTGTAGAATTTGATGCATGGTTGGGAGAAGGTAAAGATATTCAACATTGGCTTAAGAGAGAAAGTGCTAATCATTTCGACAGATTTGTTATAGTTAAAGATAGTCTCATGAAGATGCTATTTGACCTTCCGGGAGATTGGTATAGTGTGATCAGCAAAGTTGGCTATGATCATGTACATGAGTATTGTGAGAAATCAACATGCGATTAAACGTCACACCAAAATGGTCACTCACAGTGCTCGGTGATGCAAGAGCAATTTTCAACACTTTAAGGACTCCAGAGAAAATTTTTAACCAAAAGTTTTATGATCAATGGTTGAACACAAGAGAACCATTTTATCCAGAAGATCCAGATAGTGATTCTTGTGGTGTTTTTGAGATTGAAAACCTAAATGAGTTAATGGAACTACTCGGTTATTTATCTAATTTAAAAGGACGAGAACTCGAGATTGTAAGTCTAAATTTAAGTGGCAAGGACAATGGCATTTCAGTTAATGCTGCGTTGATTGACAGGATTACTAATCCGGAATACAAAGATACTGTTGGCATAGAGATTGATGAGAAGATACTTAATCTTGCTCTTTTTGATGCAATAAAAAGGGCACATGATATCTTAGATGATGTAGTCGAAGGAGTATGATGCAGCCGTATAAATGCAAACAATGTAAACGCGACATGAATGCAAAGCATCTCACGAAGAAGCATCTAACAGCAAAAAGATACAGATATGGCGTTATTTGGGAATGCCTGCAATGTTCTCATTCTTGTTGGACAGAGTCTACTCTAAAAGAACATAGAGAGATAAAAACAAATAGAAATCTTAGTGGAGGTCTAAAGTGCTAACAAAAGAAGATTTAAAACAGTTTGAAAAAGAAAACAGAAAGATAGATCGCCTTCTATTAGAAGAATACGAACCTAATCTTCATATTTGCTTAAAATGTGGACAAGAATATGATAGCGGTTGTGGAGGCATGTATTCGCGTATCGTTTGCTATTGCGGTGTCTGCTTAATTGAGGCAATAAATGGCTAAGGAACTTTTAAACGACTATCAAAAAGGTTATATTCACTGCCTTTGTAGGGCGGTTTCTTTAGGTATTCGAAAAGTCACTGATGATATAGATGAGTTGTGTTTTGAAGTATCTGCATCAGAAAAAGAGTTTAAAGCAGCAATTAAACCTATTGCTAATCAATATGATGTCCACTTGTATATTGATCATTATGAGCAAGAAATTAGAGTGAATGGGTCAGGCAGAATTCTACAAGTTGATTCTGATGGAAAGCGAAGAGAAGTTGAATTTGATACTAAAGGTGAGGAGAAGATTTATCATCTTCCAGGCTTTGCTTTAATCCTTTATAAGAGAGAAGAAGATCTCGATAAACTTTTAAAACACATCCATTCGAAAAGAAAACCCACGCCTGAAAGACATCGTGAAGTTGGTCGTCTCTATGGTTATGGTGAAAAAGAAATTGAAGAGTTTATTGAAAGATTTAATGAAGATGTCCACTCTACCTGAACCCCGAGAACGTTGGATTCCTTTTTCTGATTATAGTCCATTTTTTGATGGCACCTACACTGTTTGGCGTTCGGAAGAGGAAGAACGCAAAGCAGATTGGTCAAATAAGGGTTGGCAATCTGTTGAAACAGGAGAAGGCTTAGGTTCATTCACACATTGGTGCCCAATGCCAGAAAGGTAACAAATGTCAGAGCATCCAAGCAAAGAAGCATTCGAGTTCTAAAAATACCTTATTGAGGATCCAAATTTAGAGGAGATCCCGGAAGACCTTTGGATTCGTTATTTAAATGAAATGCCTGGTCCTGTTGGTATTTCAAAACATCCTGAGAAGGGTTGGGCTTTAATTGGTTCTTTTGGTCAAAGTTCTGTTATCCTCTGGAGACCAGGATCAAACCTCCCAGAAATACCAGAGGATCTCAAAGAACAAGTGAAAAGTGATTATGAAGTCTATGGTGAAGTATTTGTTCGTTTTTCTGAAAACGGTTGGGAAAGGTGGGACCCTCGAGGAGTTGTTTTAAAGTATCCTGATTATGAAGAGTCGGAAGGGGCGTCTACAACAGAAACATCTTAGTAGCGTAGGTAGGTGGCTCAAACGCTACTTCACTAAGAAAACTTCAAGACCACTTGATCGAAGAAAAATAACCAAATCTAACTGGAATACCTAATCCCGCCTTAAATTTTTCACTAATTTCCAAAAAATAGTAAACTCTATCTAAATTTCTCCTGTAACAAAAAAAATAGAGTTAGGAGGATTAGTAATGGGAATCAAAACTTCTCTTTTAACGCTTGCTCTCTTTATCATCTCATGCAGTGAGTATGAGCAAGATACTAGTTTTGTTTGGGGACCTCAAACAAAAGTTTCAACTTTGGCTGCTGGAGATTCCTTTACTTTTTTAGGTTATCCTAATTATTCTGCTGATTGTGTAGGTTGTAATGATAAAGGACAACTTGGTATTGGGACTTGTATTGACTTATATACTCCTGTTTCTTTGAATTTTCAGGGTATTTCGATGATTGCGGGAGGTTATTCTCATACGCTTATTTTGGATTTTAGGGGTGCCGTCTTTGCTTGTGGAGCCAATAGTAAAGGCCAGCTAGGGGTTAGCACCACAGAAGATAGTTCTATTCCTATGCTGGTTAGTAGTATTTTTGATGTGGTTTCTATTGCTGCTGGAGGTCGCCATTCACTAGCTTTAAAATCGAATGGCACAGTTTGGGGTTGGGGATCTAATGATGCTGGGCAGTTGGGTGATGATAGTCAGACAGATCGCATAGCTCCAAGGTGTTCTGATATATGTAATGTGACAGCAATTGCTGCCGGCAATGCTCATTCTCTCGCTATAAAGAATGATGGTACTGTTTGGGCTTGGGGTAATAATTGGAAGGGGCAATTAGGAGATAATACATGTACTTTTAGACAAATCCCTGTCAGTACTCAAATTTTAACAGATGTTTTTGCTGTTAGTGCAGGTCGTTGGCATTCAGCAGCTCTAAAATCAGATGGTTCTGTTTGGGCTTGGGGTTATAATTATTATGGGCAGATTGGCGATAATACGATTGTTGATCGCTTAGTTCCAAAAGAAATAATTACTCTAGATGAAATTGTTGATATCAAATGCGGTAGTTATTATACCGTAGCTTTGAAAAATGATGGGACAGTTTGGGCTTGGGGAGTTAATTCTCATGGACAATTGGGTGATGGGACTAATAGTGACAGCTATTTTCCAATACAAGTACCTGGGCTTCAGAATATTGTATGTATTATGGTAGGTTCTTCGCATACAATGGCTTTGGAATCTAATGGAAATGTTTGGACTTGGGGTAATAATGATCATGGACAATTGGGTGATGGGACTACTGAAAATAAATCATCTCCCATTTGTATAATTAAAGGATGGTAGTTTAAGCCAAAAACAAGGAGAAACAGTGCAAGAAAAAGTTATGCCTGGGGATGAGACTATCCGACAATTTCAAACTGGCAGAGTATTTATTCGCACAGTTGACAGCCGCGGTTGGTACATTTGCGAACCTAGCGGAGTTTTCCATCTATACAAAGACGGTGAGATTCGCTCTGGCGCAACAGATTCGCGTGCTTTTTGGGAAACAGAAGAAGAAGCTACTAATTTCTTTAAGAAATGGAAACAGAATTAAGAAGTACGTTATCTAAAAAAATGCCTGCTCTTTACGTGCAGTCTGATTATTCTAAACATTATCTTGCAGTAGATCCATTGTTTAAAGATCCTCATTTTCCATCAAATGTTATGCAATTGGGAGTTAGTTTAGACCTTGCTAAGATTTTTGCTAAAGCACTTAAAGCAGGTGGGCATTTGAAACATGCTGAAATTGTAGAAGATTGGATTGAGAGAATTTCCAAAAGACCAGTAAGTTTTCAAATGTCGGAGACACTTCCTTCAACAGTAACAGAATGGGTCTGCAATAAAAGCCCATCTGAGACCTACTATAAAATTATCAGTGAGCATACAAATGAAGTAATTGGTAAATGCACTGGAACTGGAATGTCTGACGTACTTGAGGAAAATTCAGGTTCCACATTTAAAGAAATTACAAAAGAGGAATTTGAAAAAGAGGACCTTTAAAAATGCCCAAGTGGCGGAATTGGCATACGCGCAACATTCAAAATGTTGTGGTCTTTGACCGTGTGGGTCCGAATCCCACCTTGGGCATCATTAAATTAGGATGTAATTAAAATGAATGATCTTAAAAAAGATCCGAAAGTTCAGTCTTTCAAGCAAAAACTTCTCTTTGCAAGTAAAGAAGAAATTATTGATTTGCTTGTAGAAAAAATTAAAGAACTCGCAGAGGCACAAGATTTGTATCGGTTAGGGTTTCAAAAAGATCTTGAACGTACCAAAAAATACGAGGGTGTGATTGCAGACCTTAATGAACAACTCATCATCCATACAACAACTTTGAAAAAAATTCATAATCTTCTGGATGAAGAAGGTCAGATTTATCCTGATATGTCTTTAGAAAGTTGTGTTCAGGGAGTACTTGTTGAAAATAAAATGTTGAGAGAAGATCTAGAGTCTTTCAAAAAACAAACCAGTGAGGCGAGGGACAAAACTATGTGTCCCGTCGAGGAAGGGAATCAACCCAAGTCTGTGGAGCACAGCCGCGAGCGCTTGAGTGGTGACGGGCGAAAGCAGTAGGCTCAATAATCTCTTCGAAGACAGGCGATGGCTATGAAGCAGGCAAGTTGACTCGTCAGAGGGAGTGGAGACCTTCTACTGGTTTGGTTAAGAGGTTAAAAATGAATAAAATAAAACGTAAAATTATGCATTGTCTTATTTGTGATAAACCCTTAGAAACTGAAGAAGCTGAAGTAGGAGATACTCTTTGTAGTTTTCCAGTTTATGGTGGAATCCTTTGTCAGACCCATGGAAATTATGGCAGTACAAAATATGATCCGCTTTTTGAGGATGAGATATTACACTTTGTAATTTGTGATGAATGCCTTGTTAAAAAAGCAGATAAAATACAAAGAGAACAATTCGTTAAAATGGCTACAGGCCCAAATAAAACAGAACTAAAAATCAAAATAAGAGAAACATATAAGCAATACCGCACTCGAATTTTAGGTGTTAAAAAAGAACACCAAGAAGCCTTTAATAGAGAACGTTCTAAATATTTAGCAAAGAAAGAACATTTTTGGCTTCCAACTCCTAAAAATGGTCGTTTCATTTGTCATATCTGTGATAAGATTCTAGATGAGGAGTACATTTTCCAATTAGAGCATTTTAAGCAGGTTTGGGATGGCGTTTGTTATGGAAGCAAGGAAGCAAGGGAAGAAATTGAAGAAGAACGAGAGTATCGTGCGTGTATGATGGAAGGTAAAGCCTTTGAATTCTGGAAAGATCCAGAAGAATCTAAATATAGTTTTAAAGATGAGGACTCCCCAGATTAAAGGAGATGACTATGGAAGATCTTTTTGAGTGGATTGGTTCTTTTTTTGGTACTTTTCTTTTCATGTGTATTGGGCTTTGCCCTCAAAATGATGAAGGATGCCCAGGTTCTAAGAGAGATTTGAAAGGGGAAGAGGACCCTGACATTCGAAAAGAAGGTCCAGGAGGAACTGTCACATACGACAAAAATTGGTCTGATAAGAATGAGTAGAATAAGATAATGAGTAAACCAAAATGGTGGCCACAGTATCTTGCCAATAAAGGTAAAGAAAGCCTCATGGTAAGATGTCTGTATGCTGATCATTTGCGTACTTTAGTCGAGTCTTGTGAAAAATGGCTGGCAGATTATAGAAGAGTTATGGACTTAAAAGAAGTGTGGCGGGTAGAGGATGCTCTTAATGACGCTCGATATGCCCTTTCAAGATCTCTAGGTAAGTTTGCTAAACAGGTGAATGATGAATAAAAATAGCTTTATTTTTGGGCAACCTGTAAATCCCCAAGGTTCCTGGATTGAAAACTCCCATTTAGATGGTGAGGTCCATTGGAAAGGCCTTATTAGTGTTCCAGATTTAACCCTTTGTGGTGAGGACCCAAAATTTGTTCGTTGGTCTGCTAAAAGAGAAGAAGTAACTTGTGAAAAATGCATTGAGGTAGCACAAAAAGTTAATGGATAATCCTAACCTTATTTCTCGGTCAGCAGCAATAAGCAAATTGTCAGATCTATGGGAAAAGCAGAGAGAGAAACTCGATGCTAACTTTGTTCGCTATTTTCATGAATATGAATGGCCAAAATTACGCAATTATGAGCTTGAAGAGGAGTTAAATAGACATTTCGAGAAAGATTGGGTAGTGAGTGAACGTTGTCCTTTTAATGGTGTGTTTTGTGAAGCAACTTCTTATGTCCCTCTTTCAGCGTTACGCAATTGGATTGCCGAAGCAAAGAGAAACAAAGAGAATTATATCTTGAATTATCTCAATAAAGAACTTGAAAAGAGATCCAAATCATAAGCCCGGATGTTTTTATCACCGATGAGGTGAATGATGGAATCAAAAGAAAAAGATGCTGCTTTAGTTCATTTCCTCGCACAACGAGATATCCTACAACAGATCAAAAATCTTTCACTCGCTGAAGTTCGTAAATTTGTTGAAGAAACATTAGAAGAGATCGAGCAAAAGATTCAAGATCTTTCTAAGGAGTCATAATGTACTATATCCTTACAAAAGAAGAGTTTAACAATTTAAGAACAAAGAAAGACTACGAAGCTCTTAGAAGAGAGATCAAAGTTCTTGAATCTGCTCTTAAATGGGCAAGAGACAAGATTGCTAGAAAGTGTATTCATAATCATGACGAAGACCACATTATGTATTGTGATGAATGCCCTTTAAGTGACGTAGGAGGGAGAGGTAAAGAAAAGAAGCGTAGGCCCTCACATAAAATTTCTAAGGCACTTTGTACTTTAGATCGAGAATACAGCAAATGAGTTATGATCCATATGACCCACTCGGCATTATAGAAGCAATGGACTCTTTGGGTGGAACCCCAGGAGGACCTTCGCTCAAGTCTGAAGCAGCATTCGTAAAGAGACAAACTGAGATGCAAATAGATGAGGTTAAAAGAGAGATTTTAAGATATCTTCGAAAGAAAAAAGAAGAGTGCATAAAAGGTGACTCAGCGCATGATGAGTGGGTTAATCATTGTACTCTTGCTGACGCGATCAAGATTCCTAACACCCATCCTTATTTCTGGAATGCTTTGGAACAGTTAGTTAAAGAGAAAAAAATTGCTAAATGGATGTGCCATAATGACTCAAATCCATATGAAGCAGATTATATGCTTGAGGAAGGCTCTAATGCCTGAAGATATCATTTGGTATTGTGGTCAAAAAGCTAAAGTAGTTTGTGATGGTAACTGTTACAAGGCATGGGGGATTAGTGATAGACCTCATGAGCAATTATCAGATAATGAAGATGATGTTGTTTGGTATGCAGATGATGAAGTGCCTATTGCTCCTGATGATCCAGGCACCTCAGAAGGCGGCGAGAGAAAGCCACAATCATCTGCTGAGTTTCCTAACAAATGGTGCGTTCGTCAATGCGAGAGATGCAACATGTCTATGCCAGGTAGATGGCAAGAACATTTAGAGCCAAAAGATTGGAGCAAACGAGTTCACAATATACCTCGAGAATCTTTGAAAGAATCATCTCATGCTGAATGAAATCTACATCGATATTTCATCCCAACCCGGTGTTGGGAAGACGACTACATGTTTGCTTATTGAGAGCTATTTAAAGAACTTAGGTATCTCAGTTGAAATCAAAGATATTGACCTTGACCAAAACATCCCTGCAGTTCGTGCTCAAATGCTTCAAAAAGCCTTAAATAAAGATCTTTTTGCAGATCGAAAGATAATAATCCGGACCCGCCAATTATCGAGTGACCTTCAGAGAGACGAGAATAATGAGATTCTTCCTGGATGTTTAACTGTTAGAGAATTTAATGGAACATAGAGAACTAACACGCAAATCTAAATTTTTGTCTCTGGTCCTAAGACACCGGCCAGATAAGATCGGAATCACTCTTGATGAGAATGGCTGGGTAGATGTTCAAGATCTTCTTAACAAAGCCGGTTTAGACCTTGTGATACTCAATACAATTGTAGAACAAAACAATAAAGCTAGATTTGAATTTAACGTCGATAGAACAAAAATAAGAGCACGTCAAGGGCATTCAGTTAGTGTTAATTTAGACTATGAGTCAACAGACCCGCCAGAATTTCTCTACCATGGCACAATTGAAAGATTTTTGTCTCACATTAAATTTCAAGGGTTATTGAAAATGAATCGGCATCATGTACATCTATCACCTGATGTCAAGACAGCAAATATAGTAGGAGTTAGATAAGGAAAACCTATAATCTTAAAAATCAAGGCTAAAGAATTAGCTGAAACAGGAGTCAAGTTTCACCATACAGAAAATGATGTTTGGTTAGTTGACCATGTGCCTAGTGAATTCATTGAATTTCCAAAATCAATGAATTCATGAAATTTTAAAATGATTCATTAAATCCGCAGTTTACATGATCAAAACAAAGAAAGCCATGTGCTTTAGCTAATGTGATCTCACCTCCTTCTTAATTTTTGTCATTTCATAATTCACTAATACTTCTTAAAAAATGATTTTTAACTCTGTTAAGGGATTCACGGATGACGACTTTTTTAGAATATTTAAATAAAGCTCAAAAATTTTTGCTTGAAACAGTCGCTAAAAATAATCAATCTATTGATCAGATTCCTGAGTTTCTTCAATATGGCTCAAATGTAAAACGCATTTATAATACAACGAAGGGGCGAGTTGAATGGTGGCATCTTTGTCAGGGAATCACTGGTCAGTGGGTTTTATGGGACGCTTTGCCCGCACGCGTATTTAGGGAAAGATTTATAACGGCTGTGGATTTTGTACCATCTATTTTAGGTTTGAATATGGAGCAATCCTGGGTAGTAAATGGTCGAAAGAATGGGGCTGTTGCTCCAGATGATACCTGTTTTGATCCAGCGAATGAGATAGGCGGAGGTTTAATAATAGGAGTACCTGCGGGCGGCCAGGATAATGATTATACTGCAGTACATTGGGGTGGCAATTACCCAATCATTAATAGCATTTCTCCGCATTTTCATTCTATTTGTTCAATTCAGCAGACCACGTCTATTGCTCATATGTGTGGTTTAGTTGATAGTTCAAAATCTACAGGAACAAATGCTTTTGCTTATCCGGATAATTGTATCTGGTTGGCAATTGATACAGATGTCGATAATTCTGCACATTTTATTATAAGATCGGGAGGAGTTGAGCGTTATAATGCCTCAATAGGCGTCCCAGTAGCTACACAACGTTATGGAATGTGTTTTAATATTAGTGATGACGGGAATTCAGTAACTTGTCATTTTGATGGAGAGACAATCGCATCAGGTTTAGATATTTCCGGAGCAGAATACGCAGATTTAAGAGCAGCTCAATTGCAGCCTTATTTTGTTGTTGTTAGCCGTGCTCCTAATACAGCACGCCAAGCATATTTGCATGATTTCCGCTTAATTATAGATGCCGGATTTTAAACACCTCTAATCTATAATCCACTAATTTTCCTTTCTATTGTATTGTTCGGGGTTACCATGCAAAAAGTAAAGGGCTATCAAAAAGGATTTTTGAATGCTGTTGGTATTTCAGTGGAAGAAGCTCTTTATTTACCAGCCGACGAACTTTGGAACCTTATTTTTAGCTTTTGCGATTTAAATAATGTTGCTCTAATTCTTGAAGAAGAAGAACGTTTATTGCTCGGTAGCTTTTGTAATTTAGAATCTGAAGATCAACAAAAAGTAACTGATGAATTTCATTCTAAAGTTCTTGAAATAAGATCTTATTTGCAGGAATCCAAATAATGGCTGAGGGCGAAAATAAACCTTTTAAGATTATTACAATACGCAGTTGGTATCCATCTTCTAGTCAGTATGTTCCAGTAAGAGATAATACAGGACTTGGTCGCAATCTTGATCTTTTAACTACATGGCCTCATATTGAAAGAATGGAACATAATAGAAGAACAGATGCTGGTCAATTTGAAGAAAGAGCAAATGAGTTATTGACTAAAATTAATTTTGATGCAAAAAGATATAGTTTAGAACTCACATTTATTCTTTCTACTTGGGAATCTTTAATAAGTAGATATATTAATAGTCCATACTACAAAACAATTAATAAAATTCATGGCTGATTAAAATGTATGTAGTAGAATGCCCAAATTGTCATTATCAAGAAAATAGAAAGGATATTCGAATCCCAGTGAATTTAAGAGATCGTGAAAAGAATCAAAGCAGTCTAAAATGCCCAAAATGCGGAACTAATTTAATTGTTAGGCCTTTGAGTTAGTGAAACTACTTGGTGATTGCAGAAATGAGGAACTTGTTAATGAACTCTTTGGTTCTGTAAGTGAGTTTGCTAGATTAATTGAAGTTCACGGAGATGAGTTTGACTATAGAAATCTTTCAGTAATCTATGATGAAGATTTGGATCTTCATTATTTTTGGGTTAATTAATGGGAAAAGTTAAAAAACCATTACACCAGTACCATGAAGAAGGAGGCGGGGAGTACCCACGTAAATTTGAGGATGGGACAAGAGATCATACTGATATCGAAGGAGTGCCATTTATGCCAGCTAAAGGTTTATATTATCCAGGAGCTGACGAACCTCAAACGCCCGGTTTTATTTACCAACGAAAATTTGTTTTAATACCAGATCCTCCTGAATCTGTGGAATATCTCATTAAAGATATTAATCGGATACCAGAAACTTTTGTGGTTAATCCAGATGAATGCCCATTACAAGTAGTAACGAATGGAGTTAATTTACCTGAATTAGTTAATCTATTACAAAATGAATACAAAATTGAGTTTTCTGTTTTTAAACGAAAGGGTTTATCTTCAGTTATTGCTTCTTTACGTTTTCTTGTAAAGAAGCTTAATCAATAATTCACTAATTTTACTTTTAAACGAGATTTAATTATGTGAGGAGAAACACATGGCGCTTGATCGTGATTCCTACATTTTTAGGGAAGGCACAACTCCTAATACTCGAGCAGCTATATCTTCTAAAGTAAAGATCTTTTCTTATGCTCCTGATGTTAATACGTTTAGACAAGTTGGAGTATTAGGATCTTTTGCTCCAAGTTCGAGTAGATCAGTAGAGACTATTCGGGGTGTTGGTTTTGGTGACCAGATAGCTGAGCTAGTGCCTCAAGTTGAAGACCCAATTGAGCTTTCAGTTACAAGAGCAGCTCTTTATCTTTCTAATGTTTTTCAAGCATTTGGTTATCGCGGTGGTATTGACGGTTTAGTTCGGTCGTTAAAACACCACAGATGGCCATTTGATGTTAAACAAGAGATTATTTTCTCAGAACTAGCTTATGCTGAGCAGCAGACTGCAACAGGTCCTGGTACAGTAGCCGCTTCAGATGGAACCAGAAGAGCCCTACTCACTTTCTTTGAAGCTTGTTGGATGTCTAGTTGGGGAACATCCTATGAGGCTGATAGTACGATTATTAATGAAAATGTTACGATTGTAGCCAGTGATGTTATTGACGGTGCTAGTATTTATGGTGAGGAGATTGAATCAGGTAATGCTCCAGCAGGCATCGCAAGTACTGCTGGCGGAGCAATTGCAAACTCACTTAGGTATGTTGCCGGGAATGCCGGATTAACAACGAATACTCTATCTTAGGAGAATAATTAATTTGGGAAGATTTTTAGTCCTGGTATTATTTAAATACAGATAAAATGCAGATAAAATTTGAATCACAACCTTTAATAAAGGTTAGATGAAGATTTATATAAATTTGAATCAAGATGTAAACCACTTCAGGTTTTCCTTCTTCCCATTTTCAAGGAGCTTTAAATGCCAGATCTTCTAATGGAAAAACTTGAAACTGCTTTTAAAGAGATCGAAAAAATATCTGATAGCGAACGTCCGGTTAAAATTAATGGACAAGAGATTATTCTAGGTGTGGTTGATGGTAAATCTGAAGAAGCAATTCAATCTTTTTTGTCTAGCCGTCCTGATGCTGAGGCAGCAGCGAAGGGTGAGGGAGAAGTTAAGGTACCTGCTTTACTTCGTGATATTAAGGTTGAAACGCTTGTTTATGCTTTTAAAGCCCTTAATGGAGAACGCCTAGACAAAATTGACTTTTTTATAGTTAAGAACCCATCTGGAGGGGAAGACTTAAAGATTGAACGTCAAATCTTTTTACGAAATAAATTAAAGAGTTGGCCACCATTTCTTGTTACTTATCTTTTTAATCAGTATGTTACTTTAGTTAATGAAGCGTCTGCTAATATGGAGCCAGCATTTAAAATTGAAGGTTTGGACGAATTAGTTAAAGATGAATTGCAGTCTGATCAAGATTTAATGTCCAAAATTGATCAGGAAATGCAAGAGGATTCTATTGAAGAATCTAAAGAGTCTGAAACGACAGAACCCAGGGAAGTCTCTTTTAGAAAACTTGAAGATGAGCCAGGTGGAGTTTTAGACCAGACAGGTTATTAGAATGGCATTTCCTAAAGAAATTGAATATTTGATTTTTCGGGGGTTTTTAACAGTAAAAACTGAGATCGCAGGAACTAAAATTGTTTTAAAATCTGTTAATGAAAATGAACATGATTTAATTAATACTCTCTCAACAAATAATCGAGAAAAAATCAATTATCTTTTGGCTTTTTCAGTTTATTTATTTGAGAAAGTAAATGTGTTAGTAAGCCCAAGAATAGAAAAAATAGAGAACCTTTTTAAATTTTTTAATAAACTTAAAGGATCAATTACGGCTCCACTTTATAAAGCCATAACAGGTTTAAATAGAAAGTCCATAAAGGCACTTAGAGATGTTCGTCGCTTTACTTATGATGATTTATCAAGAATGCGTTGGCCTAGTGCTAAAGTAATTGGAATCAATAGTTCCCAATTTACTGGAGTCGAGGGAACCGAAAATCTTGGTATTAATCTGCACCAACAAATGTGGTATACTCTTAATCAATATGAGGATATTAAAGAATACTCTGAAATTGGGTGGAGTCTTATAAAACCATTAATGCGTTTACAAATGAAAAAACAAGATTTTAGTCGTTTAGAATCTTCAGATAAACAAAGAAAGAAAGAAGAATTAGAAGAACGTGAGAGAATATTAAAGGGAGTAGATGCTGTACCTCCAAGTAAAGACTCAAAGGAATCATTATATGAAGAAGTCCAACGTTCAATTGTTAGGGGTGAGAAGGACGAGCATGATTTATTTATATCTGATTATGAAAGACAGATAAAAGAACGCGCTTTACATAAAGAAGTTGAATTAGAACAAATAAGAAAGGATTTCAGACAGAAGTTTAATCTTGAAAGAGATCAAGGGGCAGTTATTGGGGAGACTAGAATTGCTTCTGAAGAAGATCTTGCCAAATTATCTAAACCAGTCAAAAGTCAAAAAGAAATGCCAACTGTTAGTGAAAAACTTGCTAGCCAAATGGCAGATTTAAGTCCTGAAGAAATTGAGAAGATAAAAAAGGAACATTTAAGTCAATTTAAAAACTCAGAAGACGATTTTTTTGTTGGTATGTCTTCGTCAGCTATAACCGATGAAGAACTTAATAATCAACTATTAAAGGCTAAACCTGGAACAAAAGAATATAAAGAATTAGTTGAGAAGATCAGAAAACAAAGCGTTATGAAGTTAGAATAATGGCTGACAAAAAATTAGAAGTAACAATTAAAGGTGCTGAAGACATCTTTAAGGATATGGATAAGTCTGTCAAGGCTCTTGCAAAGTCTATTGATTCTCTATCAAAAAAGCAAGAGACTTTACGAAAAAGAACAGAGGAATCTAGAAAAAAGAAAAAAGAAGAGACAGATCAAGAAAAGAAGAAAAAGAAGCAAGACGAAGCGACGATTAAAACAGGAAAGATCCTTGGGACTATTTTTAGCGGAAATATAAAAGCCATAGGTGGTTTGGCTAGTGGTTTAGCAAAGGCAGTGCCCCAAATAGCCGCAGTTCAAGCAGTAGCATCTGGTCTTTGGGAAGGTTTAAAAAAGTTATATACTATGACACTTGCTCAAAATAGAATAGTATTAGAGACTGGAGATGCTTTCGCGTATTTAGATTTATCTACTGGAGATGTTGGTACAGCAGTACAAAAACTTAGAGATGACTTAGAAAAAGCGACAGTTACTAGTGGTGTCTTTACTTCTACTGTAGGAGATCAACTTGAGGCAATGAAAGGTTATCAAGAAGCTGGGATGATTGTAGATAGTACTTCTTCTAAATTTGAAAATTTATATGAAGCTACAAGTATGGCAATTAATTTTGGAACATTGTTCCAAATGAAATATGGAGAAATGGCAAAAACTATCACCGATTTCACACGTGAATTAAATATTTCTGGAGAAATGGGTAAAGAAGCTTTCACCGAGATTTTTGAATCTTCTTTGAAATCTCGTTATGGGACTCGTAATTTTTTAATGACTGTACAACAGGTAATTCCCACTATGGGCTATTTCGGAGGTTCAATTGGTGAAGCTTCTCGTCTTTTAGAATTTATGGGTAAAACTAGCACTATATCAATGAGACAGGCCAAAGAATCCATTAATGCTTTAACTGTTGGAATTAAGGAACTTAATGTTGAAAGACGAATTGAAATAGCTGCTCTAGTTGGCCAAGAAAATATGGTTAAAATAATTCAGGGTACTATAGAAAGATTACGCGGAGAAATGTCAAAGTTAGAAGAAGGCAGTGCTGACTATTTACAAAAAGAAATGGAATTGGCGGAGTCTATTCGAGATAGACAAGCAGTTATGGCTGGAGAGTTTATAGCCGCTGGTAGGGCTATGAAAAGGGTCGGGGCTGCTGGGCATTTAGAAATGATTTTGACCCTTCCAGAAAAATTTATAGGTAAACAGTTAAAATCATTGGAGGATATAGCTAATTTAGATGCAACACAAGAATATCTAACATTAAAAGGGCTTGGTTTAGCGAATGTAACAGAAAAACATTTAGAAGTTATCAAACATATGGCGGTACTTGCAAGAAAAGAGAATATTAAAAGTACCGATGATTTCATTAAATTTCTCAGAAAAAATCCGGAAGAGATTGAAAAACGCTTAAATCCTGATAAGGAAAAAGAACGCGCGGAAAAATTCAGAAAATTAATCCAAGATCGGGTAGGGAATGTTTTAGAAAACATTTTATTTGCTTTGATGAATGAGATTGCTCCTTATGTACAAATGGGATTAGACCTTATGTTTGACTTCGCTGAGAGATATCTTCCTTACATGTCAGAGACTGCAGCTGAGATAAAAGCTACTCGTATTCTTATGAATAAAGCTAGACAAGAATATGAAAGGGGCGAACGAAAAACATTAGATCAGACTGCCTATTTAAAAGAATTAAAAGATTTGGGAGCTGTAAATCATAAAGCGTTGTTGGAAGAAGCAGGCATTTTAAAAGAAATTGAAAGCGGGAGAAAAACAGGCAGAACTGCAGCATGGGCAGCAGGTGCCGCCCTTGCTCCTGGTGTTATGCCTTGGCTTGATCAAATTGCAGAAAAACTTTTCCCTAGTATTTCTGGAGCAGGTAAAAGGGCTCCTTTTGAAGGTTTCCAATCTCCTTGGGCTAGTGGAATGACTCTAAATCAAAACATTTATACAAATGATAGTAAAGAGGCGGGAGAGGCTGCCGTAAGAGGATTGCAACGTGCTGAAAAGCTTGCAAAAGGAAGAGCTGATTAATGACATCCTTTATGAATACATTATTTCGAGACATTGGCCTAAATGTAAATCTCCATAAACGTATACCCATGGTTTTTGATATTAAGGGTATTGATAAGAGACCTTGGGTACCTCCTTTGTTCATGTTAATTAATCCAAGAACTTTTGAAAAGAGCAGCGCCAAAATTGTTACAACAACTAAAACAAGAAGTGGGTGGGTTGAATATCATTGGGGAGATGAACTTGATACTTTAAGCGCTTCGGCTGCTACTGCCTCTTTTATGTTGCCTTATGCGGGTTTAGCTTCAGGATCCTCAAAGCCATTTATAAATCGCACAAGTACAATTGGTTACATGAATTTTTTGAGTATCATAGAAATTTATAGAAGCAATGGGCTTTTATGGGATGAAAACGGAGTTCCGGTACGAGCAGGTAGTTTACGTGTACTTTATGATAGTGGTTATCATAGTGGTTATTTTGAGGATTTTATCTTTCGTGAAGTTGAGGATACTCCTTATAGATTTGATGTGAGTTTTACTTTTAAAGTACAAAACACGATGACTGTTCTTTCTCCAGGGAGTCCATTTTAATGTCAAATGCTATTTTTCAGAAATTAGGTAATTTTGTAGGTAGCCAGGTAACTAAGCTTTCCACAATTGCTAATTATGCCTCTCTTGTTTTGCACATGCCTGAGGAGTTCGAAGCTAAAATTTTTCCGGTGCCTGGGGGTTTTCCAGTTGTTAGTTCGAGACCTAATTTTTCACCAATGATTTTTTCAGTCGACATTTTTGATACAGACCCCAACCCAAGAGGTCCTCGAGCAGCAAATTCTCCTGTAGGTTTACCAGGAGATGCTTCTTCGGCTTTAAGCGCTAGAACTCCTGCAGATACTGTAAAAGCGGCTTTTCAAGGTAAGAAAAGAACTTATATACCTCCTTTGACATTGTTAGTAAATCCCTCCGATATGACTTTAAATGCTCAAAAGGTAGCAACGCCAACTTATGCAAAAGGTGGTTGGATTGTAGAACATTGGGGAGAAGAACTTGATCGCATCCTTATTAGTGGTAGAACTGGAGGTTTTTATATCGGGAATGAGGTGTTTAATAACAAAGCCGGAATTACGCGTATAAATGCGAGAAATAGTGCTGCTTATCAAAATCTTATGGCCCTATATTTAATCTATAAAAATAACGGATATAACTATGAAAAACAGTATGATAAACGCAGGATCAACTCTGTTGGTTCTGTTAGATTATACTATGATTTTGTTAACTATATTGGAAGCTTTAGAAGTTTCACAATAACTGAGGAAGCAACACGACCCTTTTCATTTTCATATAGTTTTGAATTTGTTGTTCGTAAATGGTATCGGGGCATGCAACCGGCAGCTCTTTTGTCTCAATTAGGAACTCTATTTGGGGTAACAGGCGGTGTTTAGATTTCCATATGCCCAGTCATATCATCAAAAGAAAGTAACAACACTAGCTCCTGATTTTTTAGTGTTTATTAATGGAGAGATTACCGTACCTGTTTGTAGAGAGTGCGGAAGAAAAGGTAATATTAATGATGATATTACAAATGTTACAGTTTCTCTAGGGCTTGATGCAGGTTCAGGAACTGCTTCTTTTGATTTGGCAACGCCGAGACATGCGGTTAATCAGTATGTGCGAAATGGCGAGCCTGTTTTTGGCCCAATGTCTGAAGTTGAAATTTTCATGAAAGGTCGTTTTTTATCGGCTACAAATCCAGAACCTAAATATTATCAAGTGTTTTGGGGTCTTGTCTCGTCATTTTCAGAAAGTTATAGTGATGGTACGCATACTTTAAGCATTAATTGTAAAGACATCTTGCGTTGGTGGGAGTTAATGGTAATTAATGTGCATCCTGCTGCAATTGCTCCTCAGTATTTTCCGAAGGAACAACCTGGTGTAGGTAAACCTGCTCGTTATTATGGGCATAACCCCTATTCAATTATTTATTCGCTTGCTCAGACAATGGGTACAATTCAACATCTTCAAGGTTTAAATCTTGGAATTACCTGGAACACAAAACGTCCCGAAGAAGCGCTTAAAAAAGATTTTACAACGATTGAAGATACTCGAGCATCCAATGTAGTTTTAAAAGAACGTTCTTCTGAAATGATCCAATATTGGAGTAAAAGATTTAATCAGATTTGTAAATCTTTGCGTATGTTCGGTTTAGATGGTGTACCAATAAAAGGTAAAGATGATATAGATTTAAGAAATTATAAAACGGCTGATCAAAGAGCCACCCAAGGTTCTTTGCCTTTTGATATTGAGAGAGCAACAATTAAAGATTATGTAGCTGATGTGACTCCTTTTCCAAAATTTCAAGCAAGTATTTCTTCAGTTGAAAGTGATTATCGTACTAAATTAGCAATTGCTCGAGAAGTTGCTGAATTTATTAATTTTGAATTTTATATGGATTTTACTGGAGAGATCATATTTAAACCTCCATTTTATAATTTGGATGTAAAACCAAATCCGATTTTAAATTTGAGAGATGAAGATATTATTAGTTGGAATATTTCTGAGGATGAATCACAAATTTATACTCGTTGTGATGTTTACGGTAACCTTTATCCTGCTGGTGAATTTGATCCTAGAGTGAGCCCGTTAGGTTGTGCAATAGACCAGAAACTCACTCGACAATATGGTAACCGTCAAAAAACTTTATCAATTAATTGGCTTAATGATGCTAGGGCTTGCCAACTTTATGCCGTTGGTTGGCTTGATCGAAATAACGCAATGCGAGTAGGTGGAAGTATTACAATTCCAGGTAGGCCTGAATTACGTCTTGGTTATCCAATTTATGTCCCATCTAGAGATGCTTATTATTATGTTGATTCGATTTCTCACAACTTATCTGTTGGGTCTACTTTTACAACGACAGTTAATGTGAGGGGTGTGAGAAGAAAATTTTCACCCCCTCACATTGCTAAACCTTATACTGCTTCAAAAGAGGGTATTGCTAAATTAAGAGATTCTATTGAGTTTAAAAAAGGTACTCCAAATGTAATTTTGACTTCAACTTCTTGGAGACAAAAGCGGGCGATATTTAAAAGAAACCCAAATACTGGTAAATTAGAAGATGCTATTGTTGATTCTATACCTGACTATGTCAATACAGAAGTTCAACAAAATTCTGATGTCTCTGTATTTGGTTGTTTGAGTGGAACATTTGTCTATGATCAAATGCCTGGGCAGTATTTTTATAGAATCAATCAGATAAAAGATTATCAAAGGGTTCAAGTTAAATCTAAACATTTTGGTTTTGCTGATTATCAATACCAACCAAATTTTTCATATACAACAATTATTCCGGTTACTGATGAAAATGGATATGATTTAATTGGGATGTTTCCATATGGACGAAATATGGAGATCAACCGGAAGGGTAATGTTTCTTTTAAATCTGTTAGTTCTCTTTCTACTCAAGTGGCTGCCGAAAAAGTTCGTCTTGGAATTGCTAATCAAGTTACAGGTTTAACTCAAAAAATAACTAATGCATTTTCTTCATTATCTGGAAATAATGCTAAACAGATAGCAGTCATGTCTCCGTTGGACAGTGATTCAGAAGCTGAATTAAATTACAATATATCCAAGGAAAAGTTAGCTATTAATCAGATGGATAAGGATTTTGTTGCTCGTTTAACTAAAGAAATGAAAGCTGGTCACTTTGATAGAGATAATGCTTGTCAATGTTGGAAAAATGATGCTGATTATATTAATGCGTTAGCTGCAAAATTAACTTTATTTGGGGGTTAATAATGCCTTTAGACCCGATAGGTCCTCCTGATCTTTCTATTAGTGCAGCCAATCGCTATTTCATGTTACGTCCTGCTCGGATAACTCGTGTAGATCCTGAGAGATGGTTTGTAGATATAGAGTGGTTGGATGGACCTGGAGGAGCTTCAAATATTCAATTGACAAATCCGTATGATGGCCCGCGATCTTTTATGGGAGTAATGCCCGAGGAAAATTCGCTATGCCTTTGTCATTTCTTTAGACATTCTCAAAGATCAGCCCGTCCATCTATTGTGGCCTATTTACCTACAAGCTGGAAATCAGGTTTTAATTATGATTCTATTGACGGGGGTGTTGGGCGTCCAGAGGTTCGTAGAAAGAAAAGAAAGATTTATCCGGGAGAGGGTTGGTTTGCTTCAAAACAGGGGAGTGAAGTTTTACTCTCAAGAGATGTTTATATTTCAAATTCTAAGTTGAATGAATTTGAAATTCGTTCTGCTGATCAATCCATTCGTCAAAATTCAATATCAAATTATTTATTAACAAATGCGGGCCGCATATCCAATGGTCCAGTAATTCGAAATGATGTTTTAACGACCGAATTTTTACCTACTACATTTCCTTCAATTTCTTCTTTAATTGCAGCAATACAAGATGCTCCTGGAATTAACCCAGCTACTCAAAAAATTGGAAATATAACTCCTATTGTTTTACCTAATGGGAAGCGTCTTTGGGTTGTTACAACAAGTTTATCTTTGCAAAACCCAGATTTAGGTGGAACAGCTTGGAATGAATATAGATTTGAATTAACAGAAACGAGCGAATTAGTACCTCCAATTTTGGAAGAAAATGCTGATCTGGATGTAGATTCTCCTTATGCTTCAATTAGATCTGATCAGTCAACTTCTTCAACATTAAAAGATAATCTTCTCTTTGTTCAAGTGGTTGGTACTTTGGTCGGTTATAATCCTTTGTTGTTGGCTTCCTCTGTTGGAGGTACAAGCGGGATTCAAGGAACTGACTATGGTAAAGTTTTGAAAAGACAAATTTTTGGGACTCATGCTTCAACAACCCCTACATTAAGGTATTTAGCTGCAATAACAGCAGATGAAGAAAACAAACTTGCCAGTCTATTCCACTTGCTTTTTCCAAAAACGAGAAGATCTGGAAAAGCAATGCATCCTACAGCAGGTTTAATGGATGAAGGCACTACTTTTGATATTAATAAAGAAGGTAAAGTTTCATTTGTTATTAGCCCATCTTCTACATCTGATCCGTTGGGCGAAGGTAGAAGTGTGGAGGGAGCTATTTTAGGTGGGACTAAACTCTATTTGGGCAGACAAACAAATACCCCTACTGGAGAGCAAAAAGAATCTCTTAGATTTGATACAGCAGGTAAGATTAAAGGTACAGTAGGAAGAGATGAAGGGGTTTTGGGAGAATCTATAAATATTACAACACAAGGCGGGATAAATGTAACAATACAACAGCCAGTTACAGCAGGCCCTGATTCTGGTAAATCTCTAAAAATAACTGTGCAGAGTGGAAACGTTGAACTCAATAATACAGGGCCAGGAACAATTGAAGTTAAAACTCCTCAGAATAATATTAAAATGGATGGTACAACAGGACAACTTGATATTAAAAGTCCTAGTGGTAATGTAAATATCGAAGCGACAGCACAAAATGTTAATATTCGAACAGTAGGAGGACAAGTTCAATTACAAGGCCCTACATTGCCTTTGGCGGGAGTGGTTACTCAAAAGCATGTGTGTGCTTTTACTGGAATGCCTCATCCGCAAGGGTCATCTAATGTATTGGCAACATAATGCCGTTAGTCCCTAATACAATGCGTACTCGCGTTATTAATAGTTTGAACACTTCAGGTAATTTTTCTATTGGTTCTTCAGGCCCAACTTATGCTTTAGTAGATGCTGCTTGTCAGGCTTTTGTACCACTTTGGGTAACTTCAATATCTGCTGATATGCGTCCAGGGACTGGCCCACCACCTCCTGGAGTTTATTTACATGCCCACTCCTTTACAGGGGCTAATTTAATTACAATTACAAATGCTTATCAAACATCTATTTATGGTTTTGCTGTTGCCTCTGAGGAATTTGGAATACCTCCAATGCCTCCTGCTCTAACAGCAATGTTATTTTTAACACAGTGTTGGGCACAGGAATTTATAAAATTTGTTGATAGTATGTGGTTAAGATCTAATATTCAAGATGGGGGAGTTGTTCATAACCACTTTAATCGTCCGCCTCCTGCTCCTCCGACTAACACTCATTGGGAATCACTTGATTCCGATACTAAGATTGCTGGGTATACTACCATATTGGTTCGATCTATAAGTAACTGTATGACTACGAAGATGGGATCGACAAAGTTTAATCCGTCTGACCCTTTATCTCAGTTTAATTCTTTTATTACTGAACTGACCAAGGCTTTTTTAGAGGAAATCAGAGATAATTCTGTAATAGTTCCGATTGTAGGGGCTGGGCATATTCATGCTTTATTATAAGGATAAAAAAGATGTTTGATTATCTAGGTACTTTTACACGATCTCAGTGGAATGTTCTTAAATCTTTTATAATAGCAGAGAAATTAGATATTAGTTATCGTCTTACTCATCTAACTGCTTTACAAACTAGACTCAAATCTCTAAGAGAAAAATTAATGCTCGCTGATAATGCTTTAGGTGGTACTTCTTTAACTGGAAATGCCGGAGATTCAAGTACAGTTGTTAGTGAAGGCACTACTGCAGCCCAGGCTTTAATTAAGCAATTACCAAATCAATCCAGATATGGTGCAAGTATACCTACAGTAGTTGGAGGCGACCGTCCATGGCAGGATGAACCTATTTCTTTTAATAAACTAGTTATTTCTGATCAAGGTATAGACGATTTATCAAATGGAATTTTAGTTGAAGATTTAAAACATTGGATTTATGAACAAATTAAACGGCGTAAAGAATATATAGAATATAAATTAAAAAAGGTTAATGACGCTATTGAACAAATAGAATACGAAAAACAATTGTTGACGGCTATACAAGTTACTACTACAAGTGCTTATCTTGAATCTAGGATTAGGACAATAGAAGGCAGATTTATGAACCCAAATTACCAGAATTCATCACTGTTTGAGACTGCCGAATCCTTTAGAACCTTTCCAAAGTTACCTGCAGTAGCTTCTCAGACAGAAATTGGTTTAGCTACAAAATCACAAAGTGTTATTGATCAGGAGACCACTAGTAGTGTCCTTAAATATAACGCTAATGTTCGTAAACCTTCGACTAAAGGTTATGGAAGGTCGGGAGGTTAAAATTGTCGGTTGATTTTTCGTTATCTCATGTTTGTCCACATAAGGTCTATTGGGAACATTTAGAGTTAGAATCAGATAGGCGATCTTTGAAACCTTTGAGACCACCCTCTAGCGAAAGTGTTACCCTTAGAGTTAATGGCTTTGTTGTTACTAGAGATAATTTGGTGTGGGGTTATGATTTAGTTAAAGATCCTGCAAGAATTGATGGTGGTAGGATGGTTTATTTTAGAAATAAGATTAAATCAACTGGAGATCTTTTTGAATTTTCTTACAATACTTCTGCTTCAAATTGTAGACGGTGTGCTGGCCTAAGAGTTGAGGATGATTTCTTTTTTAATCCTCTGGGTTTGATTGTTATTCTTAAAGACGAAGCAAAACTTACCCAAGATATGCGTAAATTTGTTATTACGAAAAGATCCTCAAATTCTTTTCATCCTTATATTGGTGCAGGCATAATTGAAATGATTGGTTCAAAGTTACTTGACGCTGGTTTTACTGAAGTTACAATGACTGAAGAAATTGTTGAGACTCTTGAAAATTTGAAAAATCTCCAATTACAACAACAAAATATACAAACAGTAACTGATCGAGAATTTATTTATAGAGTTATTTTGGTAAATGTACAACAAAGTAAGATTGACCCTTCGGTTTTTAATGTTCAAGTTGTTGCTGTAAATAAGGCTGGTGAAACAGCTGAAGTAGAACAAACGTTAAGTGTTCCAGGCGCCCAAAATTTATTATATGGAGACCCACGAGGAGTTCCAGGTGATTCCAATTATCTTGGCTCCTCACAAGAAATTAGATAGTGAGGCATAAATGGCTGCTCCGCCTGCTCCTGTAATTACGTTACCGAATAGTGGCATAAATTTTTCGACGAATATTGCCCAGCAATCAGTTTCTGGGACCTGTGACGCTTCTACTCATGAAATTAGAGTAAATGGAAGTCCTGTTGGGGTTGATTATACTCCTGGAGATACTGTTTGGTCATTCCCTGATAGAACTTTAGAATCAGGAGAGAATACCTTTTCTGTTACTGCTTTAAATGTCTCTATGGAAGAAAGTCTACCAGATACTATAACAATTACTCTTTTAGGTGACGATGAGCTTTCTTTGGTTGTTACTGCTCCAACTGGTATTTCAACTGAATCTAAGAAAGATTCAGTTACAGCCTCTTGGGTTAAGAATCCTGAGCCTCAAGTCGTGGGTTATAATCTTTATGGAAGTACTGATCCAGGAGGAGGCGTTACTGGTTATACACGTTTAAATGTGGATTATATTTCAAATCCATATAAATCGGAAGAGATAGAAACTCTATTAACTGAAGAGATAGAACAGGCTGGGACTATTAAAAAGGTTATAGATACATATCAGATACAAACTCGGATCTATTATGCTTTTACCCAGACTTTAGATCCAACTACAGGGGAGTCGCTTCAAGCGGGTGTTAGAAGATATTTTGTAGCAACTGCTGTGGGTTTTGATCCAGTATTAAATGAAGAAGTGGAGAGTATTTATAGCGGAGAAGTCAGTGGATTACCTCAGTTAATTGATACTTCAATTAAAGATTTAGTGCCTAGGACTTCTTATGATGTTTCCATAAGTCAGATTACTAGAATTCAAGAAACAAATCCAAATGTTGATTTAAAGCCAGGCACAGTCACCCGAGATGTGATGATTGACCCACCTTCTGAAGAATTTGAAAGACTTTATATTGTTCAAGATTTTGTTCATAGATCTCAAAGCTTTTTGACCCTCGTTGCTTTTGATGACGCAGATGGTGACGGTATTAGTGACCCGGTAGAAGATTCTCCCCAAAAACAAGCTTTAAAACAAGCTTTGTTTTTAGAGACCGATGAAGCCACACAACAATTAATTGATGAGGCATTTACTAAATTAGCTGGAGACTTCAATGTAGAGCGTAAAGAAGCAACAGCTTCTCGGGGATCTTTAACTATTTATACGTTATCATCAGCAGCTCCAACAAAAGATATTGTTGTTAATCAAGGAGCATTATTCTCAACGACTCCAGATTCTTCAACAAATACTCCGGCAATTTTATTTGTAGCTTTATCAGAGGCTCGGATTCGTGTTTCTTCTCTTTCCTTATTTTTTAATCCAAGAACAAATCGTTACGAAGTCACATTTCCGGTAGAAGCTCAAGAATCTGGAGCTTCTGGGAATGTTTCAGCGAATACTATTGTGAATATTGTGAGTGGTGTAAATGAACCGGCAGGTGTAACAAATGATCTTGCTTTTGCTTTTGGCACAGATCAAGAGAGTAATGTTAGTTTGGCAACACGTGCAATGTTAGCTTTTGTTTCTCTTGATACTGGAACAAAAGGTGGTTATCTCGCAACTGCTTTAGCTGTACCAAATGTTGTGCGTTCCCAGGTTATAGATGCTGGTAATACTTATATGGAGAGAGACTGGGATGAAGTTCGTTTAAAGCATATAGGAGGGAAGGTAGATGTTTATATTCAAGGTGAAGTAATAAATGAGATAACCGAAAGATTTGCTTTTCAATATCCGGAAATACAAGATGAGTTAGCTTCTGTTGAAAATGTTGCAATGTTTCAATTTCGAGTTTTAAATACAGAAGTTACTGTAGAAACTCCTATTTTTGAAGTGACAAAAGTTCGGAATCTTACTCGTTTAAATGATTATGATTTAACTGGTTATTCCATTGTAGATGGGGTAATCATAGATTTAGATGAAACGAACCCAGCAAATATTGCTATAGGCCTTGATAGTCTAGATACAATAGAAGTTACATATAAATATGTACCAGTAGTCACACATATCTTTAATAATCAACCAATTATTGAGGTCACCGATGTAACAGGGGAAGTTTCTGGGGACCTTAATGATAATTATAATGTCTATAGAGAAGAAGATCCACTTTTGCTTGGAGATTCAACACAAGCCTCAGATTCTATTGAAATTTTTAAATATGGAAGCAAGCCTGTCGATTCTTTACAATCGACAACAGAGGATTTAGTTTTATCTGGAGAACAGGAGGTCGAATTAGCAAAGGTAGGAATTATAGAATCAACAATTGTTGTTAAAAATGAAGCACAGACTATTACATATACTAAAGATGTAGATTATTCAATTACTATTGGTACTTATGAAACAGCATCTTATATTAATCGTCTTGCGAGTGGTTCAATTGGGAGTGGTGATTTAGTAAAAGTCAGTTATCAAAGTGGTGAAAATGTTGTTGTTAAATATCTGCATAATTCTTTATTAGGGGAAGTACAGGAAGAAGTTAATGAAATGAAACATGTTACTGCAGATGTTTTGGTTAAGACTGCTCAGAAAAATGATACCACTATTGAAGCGATAGCAGTAATTGATAGTTCAGCTGACGAAGTAACTGTAGATCAAACTATACGTACAAGAATTTCACGTTATATGGCTAATTCGCCTATTGGTTTTTCTGTGCACCAAGGAGATATTATAGCGATTATTGCAAATACATCAGGTGTTATTTATACTGTATTATCTCCTGGTTTAACAAAACTTGTTCGTTCAAATGACTCAAGAGTTTTCAGAGAGGAAGTAGCACCCACTTGGCAGTGGTATTATTTGGATCATGTTGATGTTTATATTACGTCTGTAGATGTTCTACAATATAATACGATTGATGGAGGGGGGCGAAAAAAGCAAATTGGAACTGGCCCTGGTTATATTTTTAGACATGTAGAAATATTTGAAGATAATGAACCTTTAACTATGGTAGATGCAGAGGCTGATGTTGGACGAGTTGCGGGTCAAGGTTTCATTAAGGGTGACGGTCGTTTATTAGTGAGTACTTTAGATGGCGCTTTGCCTAGTACCCACTCTTATAAAGTAACGTATTATGTTTATAATGAAACAGGTGCTTATGATATACAAGCAGTTGACTTTGAATATTTGGCTCTTGGTGAACTAAACTTGACTTTGAGAGCGCAGTCTAGTTAATGTCAAATTTACAGTTTAATGCCGAATTTTTTAGAGATGGGCAACAAAGAAGAGTTCTATTGTGGAATGAAACTAATACTGTTTTACAGAAACTTCTCAGTCAACTCCCAAGTAATTATATCTCAACAATACCTTCTACAAATTACGCTACTTTTCAAAAAGCAATTGCTGAAGAATCTGGTTTAGCCCGTATTACCCATGAAGACATACAGAATGACTTTTATTATGAAACAACACGATCTGCTTTTTTATATCAGGTTTTGGGTTACCTTTTACATGGTACTCAGGTAGAAAAGTTTTTCCCTCCGAATTATACTGATGAACAGTACCGCAATTTTTTAATTGCTCTAAAAACCGTACTATTTGGTGGAAGCCGCCCTAAAAATATAGAAACAGGAACTCAAATATTTACTGAGGTTCCAATAAGTGTTGTTGAGATCTTTAAATTAATACCTCCTTATGGTGATAGTCTTGCTTATGATATTTCAGATCAATTCGGTTGGTATTTTGAAATAGATGTTCCAGAAATTGGGCCGTTTGATTTGGCTGGGTTGGAAGGCGGTTTAAATTTCTTAGCAAAAATTATTAAACCTGCCCATACTTGGTATGAATTACACCTTATTTATAGAGATACTTATTACACAACAGGTAAATGCATTACTCTTTTAGGTTCAACTGGTTATCTTTTAGCTGCCAGAATTGTCGTAGATAAAACTGCGGGCAGTGATCTAGTTTTAATAGATGGTGTTATAGAAAATTCAGTTCGTAATCGAATAACTTCTTTAACTGATCCATCTTTAAAAGTTGGTAATAATGTTAGAGTTGTAACAGATAGTAATACAACTTTTCGAGATAATATTGGTAATACCTTAACTTTTTCTGATTTAAATATTAATGATCTTGTTTATGTTGAGGGTACAATAGTAGATGCTCCAATTAATGCTGATGGTTTTTATAACCAACTTAAAACTACACCGACAGCAATTTGTGATGTTGTAAAATCTGATCTTTTTGATTATGACTATGATGATGCCCGTAAGTGCTGCGAAGATCTTAGAGAATTAAAACATATTGTAGCTGAGGATATTACAGGTAAGAATTATACTCTAGATGCTTATCCGCCAAGTCGAACTTTCTATACTCAATTTGGCCCTTATACTGATTCATCTGGTAATTTGACTTATGATGTAAGTGATCTTACAGTTAAGGTGAATGGGATCCCTGTAGCTGTCCAACAAATCTTTCCTCAGATTGGTGTTATTTTGTTAACAGTAGCACCTTTGGCTGGTGCTACAGTAACTGTCACTTATTACTATTTTGAAGAACCTTATTTACATATGGCCCTAAATACATTTGGTTCTCTTTTAAATGACTATCATAATGATATGATCGGGAGACTTCCACAGAACACTGTTTTATATCCTGCTCCATTTACTACATGCGACCCAATACAGATTACCTATGATTATAAAGGTTTTGAATTAGCCTATTCGGCAGTTTTAAATGATAATATAAAGTATTCATTACTATTGAATGATACAAGCCGTTTAAATGTTAATGGGAGTACATTAAATCATTATAATGTTATAGATAGTCGATCTCCGATCATCAAATATGGGGCTGATTGGGTAGGGCCTCCAGATATTCATTTTTTATCTGGAACTACGACATTACCTCCGGATACGCCTTTAATGAAACTTACAATGGATGTAATTACTGCTCAAATAGAATATTCAATAATTCCAGGAGATAGTGATGTTTTAAATTCTTTGACTGATTTACTTAATTCTTTAGCTTTACCTTTCAGATTGAATTATGTAAGCTACAATGTTATCAATAGTTTTAGATATGCTATATATACATGTATGTCGGAGTTTTTAGAAACTACCACTTCTGGAACTGGAGGCTATCTTTCGATTGCTTGTGACAATAGATTAGATATTTCTTTAAGCGGTGATTTCCTAAGTGATACTTATAGCGGTATGACAGATACAAGTTGTGGTATTTCGTTACAAGGCTTTGAGTGTAATGACCAAGCATGTCATCTGAATGAAGATGATAATGAACGTGATAGAGTTGGGCCAATAGGTGTTTTACTGTTAGGACCTTAAAATAGTTCACTAATACATCTGAATTAAAGTTATGCGATTCGAAGATACTTATAAAATCAGGAGAAATGTAGATCAATTTAGAGGATCTGAAATGAGATTTAATGAGGAATATAGAGTACCTAAACAAATCACGGGACATGTCTGGGCTACTCTGCGACATATTGATGGGTCCGAAGAAAAGTTTGATTTTGGTAATCTGGTTATAAATGATGCAAGTATTTTAGTAGCGAGATTGCTATCAGATAAGAATGATCCAGTTTGGGGCATAAAGTTTTTGGCTGTGGGCAGCGGCGATGCTACCTGGCCAGACCCGCCTCCTAGCCCAACAGGAGCAGAACATGGCCTAATTAGTGAAATAGCTAGAAAAACATTCTCTTCGGTAAATTTTATAGATGGTTCCGGAGCTGTTACGACAACGCCAACTAATGTAGTTGATTATGTGACAATTTTTAATCAGGGAGAGGCTGGGCCTGCGGCGCTTCGCGAAATGGGACTGGTAGGTGGAGACGCGATTTCGACCCCAGTTGCCTTTGCAAATGGTGGGAAGAATACAGATGTGTTTTTCAATCTTAGGCGATTTTCTGTGATAAATGTTCCGGCAACTGGCACCTTAACGCTTGTTTGGCGTATAACAACATGACTAAAAGAATTTGCTATTACTGTGAGCAAGTTTTTGAAGTCCAAGAGAGAAAGACTGGAATTTTTGTTTGTGATATCTGTAAAAAACAAAGATCTCTTAAACCTAGAACTTGCGCTATTTGTAAAGAAATCTATTATTTAGAAAAATCTCCGAGGGGTAGAGTTTTTTATTGTTCAAATTGCAAAACAAAAAAAGATTCACATTTTCGTACATGCAAAGGATGTGATGAATTAAAAGAATTTACAAAAGATCCTTGGGATCGAGGATATTGTTATTCATGTAAAAAAAGTTGGGATTATGGAGAATACATTGTTTGTCCTTTGTGTTTTAATGAATGTAATGATGAAATCTATTCAAGACAAAAACATATAACACCCCGCCATTTAAAACTCCATAATTATACGATAGAGCAATTTAAAAAGGAGTTTCCAGGTTTAGATAAAAATACTTTTTGGAAGTATCTTGGTAAACGAAAACTTACTGCTATTCCAACAGATAGTGATAGAAATTATAGAGTAATTGAGTGTTTTGTCGAAGATTGTTTTTGGAATGGAAAAACGAGTTATGTTCGTCATCTCTATAAAGAAGCAGAAGGCCGTTTTGCTGTGAATAAAAAACATCAAGATTTTATTGATTATATTATAGATCTCTATACTAAACAGAACTGGACAAAATCGATGTTAATCAAAGAGTTTAAATTTATTCCAGACGAAATTTTTAGAAGGGAAGGTATTCCTTTTAAAACTCGTAAAGAAACAGCACAGGATGTTCTCAAACATGGAAATAATCCGATGCAAAATCAAGAGATCATCGATAAGTTAACTTTGGAGAATTGGCAACCTTTAGATGAACCTAAAATTAGGAAATGTAAACGTTGTGGAGATGATATTTTAGTCTATCAGAAATGTTCAAGTAAATCTTATTGTGACAAGTGCGCAGAAGAGAAATATAGAGAACGCTATGAAGAAGGATTAAGGAAAGGAAAGGAAAGCCGCCATAAAGAACTCGAAATTGAAATAAATGGAGAAATATTTTTTAAAGACCAGTGTCCCCGTTGTGGAAAAGAAACACTTGTTGAGTCTCTACATATTCACCATAAGTATTGTTTTGAATGTTTTGAAGAATTTAGAGCCCCAAAACATCCGCTACTTTTTCTTTATAACATGTATTTCAGGGCATGCTTTAATTGTGGACAATTTATAAATATGCAAAATAGAAGCAAGTACGCTACTTATCTTTATTGTCATAAATGTTATGTAGAGAGTGAAGAAGCGAAACCTATTTCTCGTGGACCTAATTGGGGTAAACAGCAACAGAAGGCTTTAGAAAGGGATAATTGCACTTGTCAGAATCCTGGATGTGGTAAGACAAAATCTAATTTAGGTTGTAATCCTTCAGTCCATCATATTACTCCGTTTAGAAAGTTTGGTTACAAACCAGGAGAAAACATGAGTTATATTCAAGCAAATGATCTAAATAATCTTATTTGTTACTGCAATACTTGTCATGGTAAGTTTGAAAATAAACCAGATATTTGTAAACAACATCTTGAACAATCTCAGTTATTAACAGGAGCGACATAACCACATGAATGCTCTTAAAGTTAAGAACTGCAAATTAACAAATAGAGAAGCACAAGAATATAAGATTTTGTTTAAGATAGATAGAGATGGGAATCTCGACCCTAGAGATGTTAAACTATTACAGAAAGAAAATAATTCTTTTGTGGAAGTTCCTTATCTTAAGGCTCTTTCATTAACTGTTCATCGAGATTATGTAGATTTTCATATTGATCAAAGACGAATGGTTGAATCAACCTGGAGGTAGTAATGAATTTACCACAAGATGGTACAGCAAGTGGAACTCAAGGTGGTTGGCCCCAAACTCAGATAGATGCTATAGTTTCTGGGGCTGATATGAGAGATTTTTATAATAAAACTACTGGATCTAATTGGCGAAATTCATCTGGATATTTGCTTGATTATAAAGTAAATTATCTTTTAACTGGAGTAAATGTAACAGCTTATTAAAAGAGGTAAAAAATGGCTCTCGATTATGGAAGTCAAGTAAGCAGGACATTACAACCAGATGATCGGAATTTTCTCGATGTTGTCTGGGACAAGGGCAAACCGCCTTTGGATAGTGAATTAACTTTAATGTCGGATATTCGAGATGTTCAATCTCGACGGGCAAATATTAAACTACAGTCTGGTGTTTTAAACTTTCGTTTATCTGGTTTTGATGAACTCTATAAAGGGACAACTGATATAGTTTTTCCTTCTGCATTTCTTGGTGAAAATGAATTTATTATTCAGAATTTCAGAGCAATTGTAAATGGTTGGGTTTTAGATCTTATCGATAGTTCAGTCGAGGGCGGTAATTTTACTACAGATGGTTGGATTTCGGTAGAGATGCCGACTCCGCCAGCTGCTGGTCAAAGACAAGATCTTATTTTCCTAGAAGTATATAGAGTATTAATTAGACCTAATTCAACAGTTAATAAGCCGGCAGTTGACAAGATCTATAAGTATGGTAATACTCAATATCGTGGAACTCAATTGACAGATGATATGGAAGATCCGTCTGTAGGTGTTGAAACTACTCAGAGAGTTCAACTACAATTTCGACTTAGAACTGTTTCTGGTGTTAACTTTACTAATTATCCAGAAGGTGTTGATGACCCAACTGTAAAAGCACGTGGTCCAAATACTGGAGATACTTCTTATACCTATACAAATCAAGGTTCTACTTCAAATGATCATGGTCTTTTTAGAGCAGGGAATGGTGACTCAACTTCTCGCAGTGTTCTTGGAACAGTAGACGGTTATATTTATGCAATTCCTGTTTTAGGAGTACATCGCAGAAACTCAACTGCTTATAATGTTCACACTAACCCGAATGGGTCAGGAGTTAGTGTAGGAGATAGCACTAAGAGTGATAGACCTGATGGTATGTTTAATGACGAAATTAATGAAAAGGATATCATAGATCTTCGGCATTTGGTTTTAGATTGTGAATGTAGTCTTTCTGAAATGGTGAATTTAAATTTTGATCAACTTCTTCGAGGACAAAATCAAAATTCTTGGGGCAATGATTATGTTGGGGCACAGAAGGGTACAAAATTACTTCAGGTTGACGGCATAAGTGCTGTGGATCAACCAGGTATTTATGATTTTGCAGCTCCTGATGGTTTTAGACGAATGTTTACAGATAAAACTATCACTCAAACTATTCCATTTTCATTTCTTGAAAATGCCGATAGCACTTTTACAAATGCTTATATTACTTTTGCTTACCAGACAGTCCTAAAAAATATAACAATAACTTCGATTGCTCCGAATACAATTCCGGGCACAGGAGTAGTCTTAGTTTGGAGATCTACAGGAAATACGGTTGCAACTTTAGGCTGGCATGTCGTTAGTAATTACCAAATTTGGGCGACAATTGATGTAGCTGACCCTAATTATATAGCCGGAGGACGCATTGACGCAGTTTTTTATCTGATATGGACTCATGTAGTAGGAAACCAAGGAGATGGTTTTAGACATGTACCAAATCATCTTTACTATACATTTAATGCGAATATAGCCCAGAATGAAAGAATGGGTTTTAGTTATATAGAACTTGAAAAGCGGACTGTAGGTCTTTTTGAGACAACTCTATCAGCCTTCCCTTCTATAGGAGGTAATCAGGATTATATTGAAGATATTAATCCTGCTGCAAATCAAACAAGTTATTTTAGTACGCAGAAAGGAGCTTTGCGAGTTTATAATGGTTTTATGCAAGGGAACGGGACAGCTACTTATAACTTCCCATCTACATTAGCCGGATTTGCTATTACAGGTTTCTATAGATTTTGGAATTATACTGATCCACTAAATCCAGTTCAGATACATCCTAGTAGTGTTACAAGAGCAGTTGGAAGTTACACTGTAATTTTTGGGCAGGTTTTTACCACAAATCAAGTAATTAAATATGAAGCTACTCTTAGAATTAAAAGCCTTACAATAGAAAGACATGCAAAAGGCATAGTTGAATCCTATGCGGCGGCAACTGAATCAATGGCAGGTACAGGTGCAAGTAATTATACTGTTACATCTTCATCTGGGGAGATTATACATAAAATGGGAGTTTATGAAGACTTATTAGGAGAAAAAAATTATGCCTATGTTAATGGACTTCGTAGACAGATAACAGTAAATTATGGGGAAGGTACCGGGGCTGTTAGTGTTGCTTTTCCTGTTGCTCCAGGTGCAGCTGATACAATAATCTTTGAGTTTGTTTCAACTTATACTCCCACTGCAAGTGATCGCCTGCAGATTTATTATGAATATGACCCATATCAAGGTCTTGGTCTGGACATTGATGAAGCTGTTATTAAACAAATTTCTCAAAAAGGCATAATGCATTCTATTGGTACGGGGGGCAATAGTTGGGTATCTCTTCCTTTTCCTCTTTCATCTCAGGTTGGTTATACTGATATTGAGATATCTTCAATATCTGCAAAATTACCTTTAAATGGAAATTATTATGATGCTGACCTCGATATGACTGCTGTCGCTGTCGTTGATTCAGCAATGCCTACTGGTTTAAGACGTTTAGATTTATATGAATCAATTAAGCAAGCATCTGTCATATATTCAAGGCCGACTACAGGTGCTCCGCCCTTAAGTTCTACTTATACTGCTTACACTCATACCTATGAAGGCTTAAAATTAAGAGTTACAACACCTTCTGGTTCTTATTCAGTTCCAGTTCCTCAAAGGGGCCTAAGTGATGCCCTAACTGTAGACAAAGGAACTGGTGTGATTGACCCTTATTTCTTTCAATACTCAAACCCAACACCTGATGCCCCTTATCCGGCTGTTGTCCAGTATGTGCATTGGTTTATCATTAGCTTGCCGCCTGAAAATGAGTTATATTTGTTTATTTTGACTGATACCAAAACTGGAGGCACTATTGGTTCAGCTTATTCTGATTATTCGATTACTGGTTTAACCGCTTATGATGTTTTTCGTTTACGCTATAGACCTTTATTGAGCAGAAGATGATCAAGGAGATCTGAAGTGAGCAGTAATGTTTCGAGAGATACGTTTATCCCATCACGGGGTTATCAAGAACTAATATTCAGTCAAAATAGGCCAGTTCTTGATGCTGAGCTGAATGAATGGCAAGATGTTTATCGTCGGCGTGAAGAATTAATTGAAAAATCAGGTATAGGTAATGGAGCAATTGGCGATGGTTTTTTATCTCTTTCATCCGGTAGCCCAAATTCTCTTTTAATTTATCAAGGTACTTATTATAATGAAGGTCGAGAGTTAACACTATTCAGTAATGTCTTAATTACAGGTTTAACGACTCCTGGGGCTAATAGAACTGATTATGTTTATATAGAGTATTATGATACAGAGATTGATGGCACAGTTGACCCAAATATTATTGATCCTGTAATAGGTATTGAGACTGCTTGTCGTAAAAAGACTGTAATTAATGTAAGAGTTGCTGAAGGGACAGCAATCCCTCAACCAGCTGCCGGCAGAGTTCATGTACAAATAGCTACACTTAGTAGAACAGCTGGCAATCCAAATATAACCTCAACGATGATAACTGATGACCGGAAAAAAGCCTCACGCAATTTTGTAATATCAGGTTTAAGGCCTTCACATACGGGAGGTTTGGCCTATGCAATGACTTTAGGCTCTTGTTTTGTAGCAGACACAAAATATACATTAGGATCTTTTGCTGGGGCGGTACCTGCTGCTTCAACGCGATATCTTTATATAGACAATGCTGGAACTTTACAATTAGCTGCGACTCTACCTACGACATTTAATACTCCGCTAGCTAAATTTGTTTCAAATGCTACAACTATAACCTCGCTTACAGACCTTAGAATGTTTAGTAATTTAGCTACTGATACTCCTAGAATTGATGTTTCAATTAATATAGACGGTTCCTTTAAGGATGATACGGTAACTCTGGGTAATATTAAGATTTTAAGGCCGCATCAGCAAACTACTCCAAATATGACCGTTTATGTAGAAGCGGGAACATACATTTCGTCAAATGGTCAAAAAGCAATTACATATGCTGGTGGCTCAAGTCCTGTTTTTGCTTTGCCTGTAGGCAATCCTAAGATTGATTTATTAACGATTGATGACTGGGGCAATCTTGCAATTACACCTGGTATTCCAGGAGCTATTCCAGTTGCTCCTGTTTACCCAACTGATAAACAAGTTATTGCAGAAGTTACTGTAAATCCAGGCGATACACAAATATTAGATTCTCAAATTAGAGATGTTCGGGGTTTTCTTAATTTGGGTGGAGGTTTAGGTGTTCAAATTAATCGAGATGACTTTGCGTCCGCAGCTGGTCAGCAAATCTTCTCTTTTACTTTTACATATACCCCAGGTACAGATGATCTTTTAGTTTTTAGTGCTGGGCAACTTCAAACAAATAATTTAGATTATTTAGAGTCTTCCTCTAATACTATTACATTTATTCATGGAAGAGTTGCAGGTGAAAGAGTTAGTGCTATTCGGATTTCGGGAGGCGGTGGCCCAGGTGCCGGAGCACCCCAGCTTTATCAAAGATTTACAGCAACTGCGGGCCAGACAATTTTAAATATTACCTCTGGAAGTTATACTCCAGGAAATGATTCATTACGTGTTTTTAAAAATGGCAAAAAATTAACTCTTCCAAATGATTATACAGAACCTTCTACAACACAGGTAATTTTGGCAGTCCCAGCAGCTGCCGGAGCTATTTATGAACTTATAGTTGAGGGTGGTACTGGGACAAGTCCAACTGCGAATGAACCCAGAAGTGTTCCAGTATCATCTTTTTCTGCGGATCCTTCTGCTTCCCCTACAGCCGGGATTATTTCAGGAGCTGTTTCTGGTGTTGTAGCTATAGATTCTATAGATTTTTCTCCGACTGCTACACAGAGAATTCGCTTTTCAATACCTGCTCCTCGAGATATACACTTAGGTGGTGTTTATGGGGTTTCTCTTCAGTTTTGGATTGCCTCTGGTTTAACTGCCCAACCTGCGGCGGGTATATTTGTTCGTGTACACTATGCTGTTTTAGATGACGGTGAAAATGTTATAACCGGGGGTAATAGATCCACAGTAACAACTGCCGTAACTCCTTTTGGGGCCTCAGCAAATACAGTAGAATATGTAAATCTTGCATTAGTCCCAACTCACTTTACTAGTAATACTACATTTATAGCATTTGAATTTGAGAGAGATGTAATAGATCTCAGTGATACTTATAATGATGTTATGCGGTTATGCGACGTTAGATTTAAATATGTTTCCGCGTAGAAAGGAGATATAAATGCCTCCTGAGAAAAGGCTTGAAGCAAGCCAGTCTTTTGTATCTGATACAAATGCAGTATTAAAAATTTTAACACTCAATACTGGAACTTGGCTTCAAATTGAAATGTTTTCAGGTGTAGATGACCAGAATTATCGCTCTTTAAGGCATAGAGCTGCTGGGGGGCCTCCTTGGATTATTGTTGATACAACGTCACCAGCGGGACCAAATGCTATAGATGTTGGCCCTCCGGCAGCTGCGCTCACTTGGTATTATTTGTATATAATTGGAGATTCTACTGCAAATCTCCCTACTGCTGGGCTACTTTCAACGAATATTGAAGCTCCTTATGGTCCTGGTCCTACTTTACCTCCCGGCTATGATTTAAGCCGTAGGGTAGGAACAACCAGAACAGATGCTTTAGGAGCTCTTCTTAATTTTAGAAAGTTTGGCCAATTTGCTATATATGATCAGTATGCAGCAACTCTAGTTTATTCAGGTAATATTCCAATACCTATTACAGCAGTGCCAGTCGCTAATTTTGTTCCAGCTACTGCAGAAAGATGTCTTGTTATAGTTGAGCTTTGGGATAATGTTGGAGCACCTACTGAATTTATTGATATTTATGGAGAACATATAGGTCCAGTTGCTTTAGGTCCGACTTTTCAGGTAACAGCGACAACAACGAATCCAGGTGTTACACAAATTAATTCTATGTGCGGTTGGGTACATACTGGAGGCAATATTTATATGGCTGGGACAGGAAACCCGGGATCTCTTGCAAATATTTATATTGCAGGTTATTGGGAAGACGATGCCCCAGCAATTTAAATTTAGATTAAAAGGAGTGAGAATGAAAGAGGCAAAGACGAAAAAAGAATTTGAAGTTTTAGGCCAACAGCATTTTGATTTTAAAAAGAAGAGATTTAATCAAAGGATTTTGAAACCGATTGTTGTTTATAGAAAGAAAACTGGAGAAGTTTTATCTGTAAGTTTTTCTAATAGAGATGATGAGTTAGGAAAGATAGATCAAAGATTGTATGCAATTTTAGAATTAGATGATGCTACTTTGCCCTGTCCCATACAAGATTATGTTGTAAAGAAAAATAATTTAAAGAAAAAGCCTAAAAAACAACTTAAGATTAACAAAAAGAAGCAATTAGAACATTTTTTAGTATCTTTAAAAATAAAGGCCGAAATGGCTGAAAAAAATAATTTGAAGGAAGCTTTCAAAGAATTAAATGAACAAATTAATTTACTTGAAAAACAAATTAAAGATCTTGGAGTTTAATTAGATGCCAACTTTTCTTTTGCGGGAACGGATAGGCGATTTTGCTGTACATCCTACCTATCCTGAAGGAATGAATGTTACTGTACAACCGGGAGTCTTAATATCAAATACTGGTACTTATATTACAGGAATTCCTGATTCAAATAATTATGGTTCAGCTCAGGTACTTTCTTCATCTCAAACAGTAGGGCCTTTTGTTGCCCCAGCAGCAGGAACACTTAGAAATGACTTGATAGTCATTTCTACAGATCTGACTATTAATGTAATTACAGGAACGCCTGTAGCTGTTCCTGGACCTGCAGTATCTCCTGTTTTCCCGTCAAATGTAATTCCTCTAGCTGAAATTTCTCTTACAGCAGCAACTGCTTCAATTGGTTCAGATGAAATTCAAGATGTGAGGTCCTTTTTAACTCCCCATCAAGATCGAACACGCAAGATTCGTATTGACACATGGGAAGCAGCCGGAGTAGCTCCGGCTGCTGGGACATCAGGAGATTTTAGTACGACTATATTTAATGCCGGTTTAGGAGCTGGCGTTAAATTTTCAATAACGATTCCTGAGGACTTTGATTACAATAGAAGTATGTATTTGAAGTTTCGTGGTTTTACTGGAGCTGCCGGAGGGGCAGGTAATGTCCAGTGGGACGTTGATGTCACAAGAGTAGCCTTGGGCGCTGGAGCTGGGACCTTTCCTCCTGGTGTTACAGCTACAACAAATAATGTATTCGCAGCTCTTGATGATCTTTCCTATGAAGTTTATAGTATGCAAATCGCTGGCTCCGTTGGGACAAAACATTTTAATTTAAGAACATTATTACCTGGAGATCTCTTAGCTTTCGTCATTACTCGGAATGCTGGTGATGCTTATCTTGGTGCTGTAAACATCGTGGAAGCAACTATTGATTATAATGTTGGCTATTCAGTATATCCAGGCTAATCGGAGAGAAAACGATGACTTTTTTGTTTCAAGTTCCCCAGCCTGCTGATTATGTTGGGGGCTCTTGGAGTAACTTAGAAATTACTCCAAACGCCGCGGCATATCAGACTAAATTTGAGATCAGAAGTTTTCGAGGTATTAGCGGGGATGGTTCATTTCATTTTAATATTACCTCAATATTAATTGTAAATTCAGGTACTATTGGCGCTAATGGGATTGATACTGGGGCCTTGGCAGCAAACAAAAATTATTATATTTGGGTCATTGGGGATTCAAATGGCATAAAAGCAAATGCTGGGCTTTTAAGTCTTAAAAATGGATTAAATGGTAATCCAACGATGCCGACTGGTTATGATAAAAAGAGATTGGTTGGTTCGATTACTACAGACGCTACTCCACATTTTAGACCTATTAGAAAAGTAAATGATTTAGTTTTTTTATGTGATCCTTATGGTTATGTGAATACATCGTCTTCCTTTGTAGAAGCAAATATGGATATTGGCCCTTATACTTCTTATTTTGCTCGAAAAGCTCTTTTAAATACATTTATAAATACATCAGGTTCTGTAGATGCCAATGCCCGTTATCAAGCACGAGCAACTTATTTTGCTCCTACAAATTATCAATATGATCACTACTTTTTAGTAAATGTTTCTGGAGCAGATTCTGGGTATGGTTATGATTCTAATAGTGGTTGGGTTGATCTGGAAGCAGATCTTGCGGCTGATCCTCCTGTAGTTAATTTTAGTCATGTTTATACATGTTCTGGAGCTGTTTTCTTTGGTTGGTTGGTTGGTTTTCAAGAAATCTTACCTCAATAATCTCACTCATTTTGTGAATTATCCTTATCTAAAACGCATGATTTTTGTTGTGTCTTTGTAAAATAATTATGAAAATAACTTTCTTTATTAGTGATTGGGGAGGTTGTGGTTATTACCGTTGTGTTGTTCCTGCTCAATATTTAATTCAAAATGGTGTTGAATTTAAAATACACACAGAGTATAAAAGAGAACACATCGATCAAAATGATATTATAATTCTTCAACGTCAATTTGACCCTAATGTTCTTTCTTGGCAAAAATATGCTCAGGATCAAGGTATTAAAGTAATCTCTGAATGTGATGATGATATTTTTCATGTACCTCCTTGGAACCCCACTAAAGAGCATTGGAGATCTGTTCGTAAAGTCTCTGCTGAAATTTTAAAGAGAAGCGATTTAATAACTGTAACAAATAAGGCTTTAAAAAAAGAATTTTCGAAACATAATTCGAATATCTCTATTTTAGAAAATTGTATTGATTTCAAAGTTGTATCTCAATTAGAAAAGAAAGATTATTATAAACAAATTATTGAACTCGAACACAATCCAATGAGAAGAAAACCTCTTTTGGTTAGTAAAATTATTAATGAGAAAAAAGAACTCGGTAAAATTAATATTGGTTGGGCAGGTAGCTTTACACATGAACGGGACTTATTTATTCTTAGAGAAGTTTTACCTATAATTTGTAGAAATAATCCAAGAGTTATGATTTATATGGCTGGCTTTACTTTAAGGGAATTAATCGAGAAAATTCCTTCTCATCAGTTGCGTTTGATAGAAGGTGTTGATACTCCGAAATATTTGCCTTTGTTATTTGCTTTAAATCTTGATATAGGTCTTTGCCCAATTGAAGAACACCTCTTTAATGAAGGTAAGAGTAATCTTAAAGCTTTAGAATACTTAAGTGCTAAGATTGTACCTGTTGCTAGTAATTTTGGTAGTTATAAAGAAACACTCAAAGACTATGAAACAGGTTTTTTATGCTCTACAAATCCTAAGCATTGGGTCAAACGAATACAGGAGTTAATTGATTCATATTCTCTTCGAAATAGAATGGCTGAAACCGGTTACAATTTTGTAAAGAAAGACTATAATATTGTATATAATTGGAAGAAATGGAAAGAATCTTATGAGCAAGTGTTAAATGGCTCAAGTAGTATTTTTTAAATCAGATAGTACGGGTTGTGGTTATTATAGATCTGATTTACCTGCGAAGGTTTTGAAAGATCATGGTATCTCATCGGAAGTTCGTTTTATTAAGCCTACTTTTAGAGCATATCCTGAAACTAAAGTTATTTTTGTCCAGCGTCATTATATTTTTATTGATGTTCCTGCTTTACTTCGTAAATTTAAAAGACGAGGTTTGAAGATAGTTTATGATTTGGACGATGACTTTTTTAATTTAACTCCAGAAATCAATCTTTATCGTATAAGAGAAAATTTATTAAAAGAGATCCGAACTCTAGCTTCTTTTGCAGATATAATGACAGTTTCAACTCCTCAGTTGAAGGAATTATCAAAACAGATTTTTGATCAAGAAATTGTTGTTATTCCTAATATGCTTGATCTTTCAATTTGGAAACCTAATAAAACAAAGGATGATGGTAGAATACGCATTGGTTGGGCAGGATCACCTACCCACCACAGAGATTTAATGTCGATTTATCCAGTTTTAAAAAGAATTTTGAACGAATGTAATAATGTTGATTTAGTCTTTTTTGGTTATTGCCCAAAAGATTTTTTAAAATTTGGTGAAAGAGTTTCATTTATTAAAGGTGGATCTTATGACTATTATGTAAATACTTTACCTGATTTAGGTATTGATATTGGGGTTATTCCTGTTATTGATTCAGCATTTAATAAATCGAAGAGTTTAATTAAATTTGCAGAATATTGTGCTTTAGGGTTGCCTTGCGTTATATCAAATTTACCGCCATACCATGAAATTGCTGGAGATAGCAGAGATTTTCTTGTTTCTACTGAGCAAGATTGGTATAAAAAGTTAATACTTTTAATTCGAGATTTAGACCTTCGAAAGACAGTTTCTAAATTGAATTTAGTTATTGCTAAACAGTTTAGTGCAGAAACTAAAGGGAATCTTTGGCATTCTTTAATCAACGCAATCCAAACCAATAAAATCACTAAATAGCATTCAGTAACTTTATTAAATTTGATTTATCAGGGTAAACCCTAATAGGGTGAAGCGCAGCACCCTCTATCACCTCCGATCTTGGCTTAACGCCACTATCTTTGATGACTACTTTAGAATCTGAACCAGTCTTGGTGACTACTTTCTTAGCTATATTCAAACTACCATTAACATCTGAGTTAATCTTAACACCCTTGGATGATTTGAAGAGGCCTCTAGTGATTCTTTTGCCTAGATAAGTTTTATGTTTACAAACTTCTTCATTGTCAAGAAAGCTACACTTGCTAGTATAACTCTCTTCATTTGTGATTACTCTAATATTGACCTCTTCTGATTTGTATTTCAGCATATTGATTAACTTAGTAAATGGTATTTGAACAAAGTTTTGATTGTTGATATGGCCTAAGTTAACCTCAGTCTTCCATTGTTTGTTGTGACCAATTATGATTGTATCGATATTATTGTCTATACAATAATTAACGATAAACCTACTTGTTTTATGGAGATAATCATTGATTCGGTTATTTCTTTTAAAAGTGATTTGTCTGATTTG